>Ga0209909_100059_pt1 | contig 247614 bp, 217 predicted proteins | sample FECB22metaG_FD_188302 | JGI IMG/M metagenome (GOLD analysis project Ga0209909, IMG submission 188302) | Cyanobacterial communities from the Joint Genome Institute, California, USA - FECB-22 (SPAdes) (version 3) | ecosystem: Environmental > Aquatic > Thermal springs > Hot (42-90C) > Microbial...
CGGCGCGGGCGCCAGCGCGGCGGCCCGCTCGACCCGGCGCGGCTCGATGGAGCCGGTCGCGGTGGGCTCGGCGAGGCTCGCCGTCGCGACCGCGGGGGCGGCGGACTCGCGCTGCACCCGCAGGGTCCAGTGCGCGGCGGTGGAGAGCGCGGCGATGCCGAGGATCGCCTTGATGCCGCTGGTGAGCAGGGCTCGCATGGTCGTCAGGCCCGAGAGAACGCGGTTACGCGGAACCGGATCCCCGGCCCGGACGCATCATCGCGCGGGAGCGTGAACGAAGCCGCAACGGCCCCGGCCGCCCCTGTCCCGGAACGGGGCAGGGCCCCGCGCCCGCGACAAGTCCGGCGGGCGGGATCGGGCGGGAAATCATGTGGGCCATGCGCCGGACCCGCGGTTCCTGTTCCCCGCGCTCCCGACACTCCTGCAGCGACTCGGCCCACTGAGCCTCACAGGAACGGTCCAGAGAACTGGTCCGGACCGCCCCGTCACTGCCGACCCCGCCGCCATGCAGGCCCGAGCGGGCTCGCGAAACCTTCAGGCGCATCGGCCGCTGGGGACAGCCCGTGTAGAGGGTGACAGCCGAGCCGGCAACAGAGGCGGGGCCGTTTCGGCGGCCCCGCGGCGATCAGCGCTCCGCCGCGGCCGCGGCGAAGCGCATCAGCGCGGCGATCTCGGCCGCGCCGTCCTCCGCGGCGAGGCGGCGGTAGAGCGCGGCGTAGCCGGCGAAGACCTGCCGCCCGACCGCGTCGGGACCGAGGAACCCGGCGATCTCCTCCATCTCGGGCGCCCAGCGGTGGGCCTTCGGCGCCATGTCGGGCAGGCCCCTGGCGAACCGGGCCAGCAGCGCCGGCTCGTTCTCGGCGAGTTCGGCCAGCAGCGCCTCGCCGGCGCCGGCGCGACCGGCGGCGCCGATCACGAGCGCGGCGAGCGCCGTCAGGCCCTTGTTGAGGCCGGCATAGCTCATCTTGAGGCCGGAGGCGGCGCCGACCGCGCCGGGGCAGACGCGCAGGTCGAGGCCGAGGTCGCGCAGGACCAGCGCGGGAGCCGTATCCGCGCCCGAGACGTAGACGCGCGGCCCCCGGCTGCCGGGCTGCGGCGGCAGGCCCAGGATCGCCCCGTCGAGGAACGGCGTGCCGGTGGCCGCGACGATCCCGGCGATGCGCCCGACCGTCTCCGGGCTGACGGCGTTGGCGTCGATGTAGACCGGCTTGCGCGGGGCCGCCGCCAGGGCGGGCGCGAGCCGGCGGGCGAGCGCCTCCGCGTCGGCGGGCGGCACGATCGCGAGCAGGAGGTCGGCGGCGGCGAGCTCGCCGTCCCCGGCATGCGCCATGCCGGCGGCCGCGGCCCGGGCGCGGCTCGCCGCCCCGCGCCCGTCCAGGGAGGTCAGCACGCGGGCGCCGTGCCCGGCGAGCCGGGCCCCGACGGCGCTGCCCATGGCGCCCGGGGCGATCACCGCGACGGTGGGCATGGCGAGACTCTCCAGGGCACGTGATCCCACCATAGTAGTCAGCAGGGCCGGTAGAGCCTAGGATGCCAAACGATCGGATCCCCCGCCCATGACTCAGACCAAGCCGAGGGAAGGCTCGCCGAAGAACTTGCGCTATCGCCGCGTGCCGCAACGCGACGGCATGAAGCTCATACGCCTCTGGGTGCCTGATCCGGCGAGGCCGGACTTCATCGAGGAGGCCGCCCGGCAAGCCGCAATTCTGAGGGGGGCCCCCGAGGAAGCCGAAGCTCTCGACTTCATCGAATCAGCGTTCGACTGGCCCGAACCGTGACGCGCGGTGACATCGTCACCGTCTCCCCGCCAGGGGCTTACGGCAAGCCGCGTCCTGCCGTCGTCGTGCAATCCGACTGGCTCACAGGGACCGATAGCATCCTTGTCTGCCTCATCACGAGCACGCTCCGCGACGCACCGCTCTTCCGGCTGACCGTCGAGCCGAGCCCCGCCAACGGCTTGCGAAGCACTTCGCAGATCATGGTTGACAAAGTTATCGCGCTGCCACGGGCGAAATGCGGTGCCCTCATCGGCCGACTTGAACGCGACACCCTCGCAGCCCTGAGCCGGATGCTCGCCATCGTGCTCGGCCTTGCCGACTGATACAGCGATCTGGTTCCGCACGCTCGATCCCGCAGGCGTGAAACGCTCCGCGGGATGACCGGACAGCAGGGCTCCTGCTCCTACCGCAGCGAGCCGCAGAAGCGCTGGATGCGCCGGCAGGCCTCCTCCAGCACCGCGTTCGACGTCGCGTAGGAGATGCGCAGGTTCGGGCCGAGCCCGAAGGCTGAGCCGTGGACCGCGGCCACGCCCTCGGCCTGGAGCAGCTCCATGACGAAGTCCTCGTCGGTCTCGATGGTCTTGCCGGCCTCGGTCTTCTTGCCGATCAGCGCCGCGCAGGACGGGTAGACGTAGAACGCGCCCTCCGGCGTCGGGCAGGTCAGCCCGTTGGTCTGGTTGAGCATCGACACGACGAGGTCGCGCCGGCCCTGGAAGGCGGCCCGGAACGTGGCGAGGTGATCCTGCGGCCCGTCGAGGGCGGCGACCGCGGCCCATTGCGCGATCGTGCTGGCGCCGGAGGTCTGCTGGCCCTGCACGAAGTCCATCGCCTTGATGAGCTTCTCCGGGCCGGCCGCGTAGCCGATGCGCCAGCCGGTCATGGCGTAGCCCTTCGAGACGCCGTTCATGGTCAGCGTCCGCTCGAGCAGCTGCGGCTCGACCTGGACCGGCGTGACGAACTCGAAGTCGCCGTAGGTGAGGTGCTCGTAGATGTCGTCGGTGAGGATGTGCACGTCCGGGTAGCGGAGCAGCACGTCGGTGAGCGCCTTCATCTCGGCGCGGGAATAGGCGGCGCCCGACGGGTTCGACGGCGAGTTGAGGACGATCCACTTGGTCTTCGGCGTCAGCACCCGGTCGAGCTCCTCGGCCTGGAGCTTGAAGCCGTGCGCCATGTCGGTGTCGGCGAAGACCGGGGTGCCGCCGCACAGGCCGACCATCTCCGGATAGGACACCCAGTAGGGGCGGGGGATCACCACCTCGTCGCCGGGGTTCAGCGTGGCGAGGAAGGCGTTGTACAGCACCTGCTTGCCGCCGGTGCCCACGATGGTCTGCGAGACCTTGTAGTCGAGCCCGTTCTCGCGCTTGAACTTGCGCACGATCGCCTCGCGCAGGGGCACGATGCCGGAGACCGGCGGGTAGCGGGTCTCGTTGCGGTGGATCGCGTCGATCGCCGCCTGCTTGATGTGCTCGGGCGTGTCGAAATCCGGCTCGCCCACCGACAGGCTGATGACGTCGACGCCGGACGCCTTCAGGTCCCGGGCCTTCTGGGTCATCACGATGGTCGCGGACGGCTTCACCCGCGAGAGGACGTCGGCGAGGAGAGCCATGGCGTGCGGTGCTCCGGATCAAGTGGGCGAGGGATGCCCGGGCGCCGCCCATATTGCGGCGCGGCGGACCCTAGGCCGGGGACGCTGAGCCGGCAAGGCGGTGCGCAGCACGCAGCCGACGCTCGCGCCCGGCGCGCGGCGCAGGGCTCTCCTGCGCGGCCGCCCTCGCTTTGCCGGATCATCGTTACCAGATCCTGCCCATGACCCCGCTCTCCGTCCTCGACCTCTCCTTCGTCAGCGCCGAGTCCACCCCGGCGCGGGCCCTGCACGACACCCTGGCGCTCGCCCGCCACGTCGACGGCCTCGGCTACCGGCGCTACTGGCTCGCCGAGCACCACGCGCTGCCCAACGTGGCGAGCCCGGCCCCCGAGATCATGATCGGCCAGATCGCCGCCGCGACCCGCAACCTCCGGGTCGGCTCGGGCGGGATCATGCTGCCGAACCACGCGCCGCTGATGGTGGCCGAGCGCTTCCGGGTGCTGGAGGCCCTGTTCCCGGGCCGGATCGATCTCGGCCTCGGCCGGGCGCCGGGCACGGACGGCCTCACCGCGCGGGCGCTGCGCCGCCGCGAGGCCCCGGGGGAGGGCGGCGGGGACGACTTCCTCGACCGCCTGCAGGAATTGCTGTTCTGGGACGGCGGCTTCCCGGAGGGTCACCCGTTCGCGCGGATCGAGGCGAGCCCCGCGGGCGTGCCGCTGCCGCCGATCTTCCTGCTCGGCTCCTCCGATTACAGCGCCCGCCTCGCCGGCGAGATCGGCTGCGGCTTCGGCTTCGCGCAGCACTTCTCCGGGATGCCCGCGGAGCCGCCGATGCTGGACTACCGGAACCGGTTCCGGCCGACGCGGCTCGGCGCGAAGCCCCACGCGATCCTGGCGGTGGCGGCGATCTGCGCCCCCACGGACGCGGAGGCCGAGCGGCTGGCGGCCAGCGCGCGGCTGGCGACGCTGCGGCGGGAGCGGGGCGAGTACCGGCCGCTGCCGAGCCTCGCCGAGGCGCTGGCCTACCCGTATTCCGACGGCGAGCGGATGCAGATCGAGCGCGGCCGCGACCGCCTGCACGTGGGCGGCCCCGAGACCCTGCGGGCCCGGCTCGCCGACATGGTCGCGCGCACGCAGGCCGACGAGCTGATGATCGTCACGGCGATCCCCGATCAGGCCGCGCGGCACCAGTCCTACGCGCTGCTGGCGCGGGCCTGGGGGCTCGGCGCCGACTCACAGGCGGCTTGAGCCGTCACCCGGACCCCGCCGCGGGTCCTGGCGGCGCCGCCGCCGACCGTGCAGGCTCCGCCCGGTTCACGCCCGCGACCAGACGGGCCGACCGGAGGAGAGGCAGCATGGGCAACCGACGCGAATTCCTGACCGCCACGGCCGCCGGCCTGGCCGCCGCCGCGGCGCCGGCCCGCGCCGCCGAGGAGCAGACGGCGGCGCCGAGATCCACGCCGGCGGGGGCACCCCCCTTCGGCATGCCCCGCGACATGGTCCTCCTCAACATGCGCCGCGGCGACGGCTACGCCCTGGGCGTGAAGACGAAGGACGGCGTCCTCGACGTCGCCGCCGCCGGCCGGGCGCTCGGGATGCCGGTCCCCGCCGACATGGACGACCTCCTCCAGAACGGGCGCGGCCCGGCGCTGCGGGCGCTGATCGACGCGGTCGAGGCCGCCCCCGACGGGCGCTTCGTGCTGGCGGAATCCGGCATCGCCTACGCGCCGGTGGTCACGCGGCCCGAGAAGATCATCATGATGGGCTTCAACTACCGCCACCACGCGGAGGAGACCGGCACGCCGATCCCCAAGGACCCGCCGCTGTTCAACAAGTACAACAACGCCCTGAACCACCACGGGGGCACGATCGCGCTGCCGACCCAGGCGGCGCGGGAATTCGACTACGAGACCGAGCTGGTGATGGTGTTCGGCCGGGAATGCCGGAACGTGTCCGAGGCGGACGCCCTCGATTATCTCGCCGGCTACTGCACGGGCAACGATTTCAGCGCCCGGGACCTCCAGACGCTGACCTCGCAGTTCATGATCGGCAAGACCTCGGACGGGTTCGCCCCGCTCGGCCCCTACCTGGTGACCGCCGACCGGGTGAAGGACCCGAACGATCTCAAGCTGAAGACGCTGGTCAACGGCCAGGTGCGCCAGGACTGGAGCACCAACGACATGATCTTCAACTGCCGCCAGCTCATCAGCTTCGCGTCGAAGGTGATGACGATCCGGCCGGGCGACATCTTCTACACGGGCACGCCGCAGGGCGTGATCTTCGGCGAGAAGATCCCGCGCAAGGACCGGGCCTGGCTGAAGCCCGGCGACGAGGTGGTCTCGGAGCTGGAAGGGCTCGGCGCGCTGCGCTTCAGGCTGGTCTGATCCGTCGTCCGATCGGTGCGACCCGCACCGTCATCACCGACGCGACGCGCGGCCGGCCCCCTCTCCCGTGCGGGAGACGGGGCCCGCGCCCGAGCCGCGAGCCGCGTCGCGCGCCCGGCCTCAGCGCCCGAACAGGCGACCGAGACGGGCGAGGATCCCGGCCCCTTCCGCGGGCTTCGCACCGGTCGCCGCACCGGTCGCCGCACCGGGCGTCGCCGCCTGCGCGGCCTCCGCCTTCGGCGCCAGGACCAGCCCGAGGGCCGCCGTGTCGGTGGTCTCGCGGTCGATCAGGATCAGGCTGCCGGTCTCGCGGTTCTCCGCGTAGGCGTCCACCGCCACCGGCCGGTCGAGGCGCAGGGCCACGTCGGCGATGTCGTTGGCCGACAGGCGCTCGGCCGGGCCGGGCTTGCCGGTCTCGGGGTCGATGCGCGAGACGATCCGCTCCACGGTCGCGGTGACCGTGGCGGTGCCGATCTTGGCGAACAGGCTGGCGCCCGGCGCCAGATCGGTCTCGGCCGCCCAGAACAGGCGCGCGTCGAGGGTCTCGGTGACCCGCATCGGCGCGCCCGTCGCCACGATCACCTGCCCGCGCGAGGCGTCGATCTGATCGGCGAGCACCAGGGTCACCGACTCGTCCTCGCCGGCCTCGGGCAGGTCGCCGTCGGCGGTGTAGATCCGCGCCACCGTGGAGGTCCGGCCGGAGGGCTGCACCGTCACCGAGTCGCCCGGGCGCACCCGGCCGCTGGCGATCCGGCCGCTGTAGCCGCGGAACTCGGAATTGGGCCGGTTGACCCACTGCACCGCCATCCGAAACGGCGCGTTGAGCGCCTCCGCGTGGACCGGCACGGTCTCGAGGTAGTGGAGCAGGGTGCCGCCCGTGTACCAGGGCGCCGCGACGCCCGCGTCCACGACGTTGTCGCCGTTCTTGGCCGAGAGCGGGATCGCCTTGACCTCGGCGAAGTTCAGCCCGCGGGCGAAGTCCGAGAACCCCGACACGATGCCGTCGAAGGTGCCCTGCGCCCAGCCGGCGAGGTCCATCTTGTTCACCGCCAGCACGACCCGGCGGATCCCGAGATTGGAGACCAGCAGCGCGTGGCGCCGCGTCTGGCGGGTCAGGCCCTGGCGGGCGTCCACCAGGATCACCGCCACGTCGGCCGTCGAGGCGCCGGTGGCCATGTTGCGGGTGTACTGCTCGTGGCCGGGCGTGTCGGCCACGATGAAGGAGCGCCTGTCGGTGGAGAAGAACCGGTAGGCGACGTCGATGGTGATGCCCTGCTCGCGCTCGGCCTGGAGGCCGTCCACCAGCAGCGCGAGGTCCACCTCCGCGCCCTGCGTCCCGTGCTTGCGGGAATCCCGCTGGAGCGCCGAGATCTGGTCGTCGAAGATCTGCTTGGTGTCGTGCAGGAGCCGCCCGATCAGGGTCGACTTGCCGTCATCCACCGAGCCGCAGGCGATGAAGCGCAGCACCGCCTTGTTGCGGTGGGCGGTGAGGAAGGCCGCGTAGCCGGCGGCGCGGTCGGCGAAGGCCGTGGTAGCCTGGTGCACCGTCATCAGAAGTACCCCTCCTGCTTCTTGCGCTCCATGGCGCCGGCCCCGTCCTTGTCGATCACCCGGCCCTGGCGCTCCGAGGTGCGGGCGGCGAGCGTCTCGCCGATGATCTCGGGGAGCGTCGCGGCGTCGCTCTCCACCGCGCCGGTGAGGGGGTAGCAGCCGAGCGTGCGGAAGCGGACGAGGCGCTGCTGCGGGGTCTCGCCGGGCGCGAGCGGCAGCCGCTCGTCGTCGACCATGATCAGCTGGCCCTCGCGCTCCACCACCGGCCGCTCCTGGGCGAAGTAGAGCGGCACGATCGGAATGTTTTCCTGCTCGATGTAGAGCCAGATGTCGAGCTCGGTCCAGTTCGACAGCGGGAAGACCCGCAGGGACTCGCCGCGCTTCTTCTTGAGATTGTAGAGGTGCCAGGGCTCGGCGCGCTGGCGCTTCGGGTCCCAGCGGTGCTGCGCGGTGCGCAAGGAGATGATCCGCTCCTTGGCGCGGCTCGCCTCCTCGTCGCGGCGGGCGCCGCCGAAGGCGGCGTCGAACTTGTGCTTGTCGAGCGCCTGCCGCAGGGCCTGCGTCTTCATCACGTCGGTGTGGACCTCGGAGCCGTGGCTCACCGGGCCGACGCCGCGGGCGAGCCCGTCGGGGTTGGTGTGGACGAGAAGGTCGAGGCCGAGCTCCTTCGCCCGGGCGTCGCGGAAGGCGATCATCTCGCGGAACTTCCACGTGGTGTCGACGTGGAGCAGCGGGAACGGCAGCCGCCCGGGCGCGAAGGCCTTGAGGGCGAGGTGCAGCAGGACCGAGGAATCCTTGCCGATCGAGTAGAGCATCACCGGGTTCTCGGTCTCGGCGACCGTCTCCCGGAAGATGTGGATGGCCTCGGCCTCCAGCCGCTTGAGGTGGCTGAGGCGGTCGGCGGTCTGTGCGGACGCGGGGGCGCTCGGCTGCACGGCGGCGGCGAGGGCGGCGCTCATCGGGCGAACTCCGGCTGGCGGGGTGTCTGATTCGGGGTGGTCTCGAAGGCGGCGGGCTCGAGGATTGCGGGCTCGAGGATTGCGGGCTCCTGGCCCGGCTGCACCGACGCGCCGGGGCGTCCGACGTGCAGGCCGCACTCCTTCTTGTCTTCCTGCTCCCACCACCAGCGGCCGGCCCGCTCCGGCTCGCCGAGCCTCACGGCCCGGGTGCAGGGGGCGCAGCCGATCGACGGGAATCCGCGATCGTGCAGGACGTTGTAGGGCACGAAATTGTCGCGCACGAAGCGGTCGACCTGCTCCCGCGACCAGTCGGCGAGCGGGTTCAGCTTGATCAGGCCGCGCTCCGCGTCGAGCGCGGCGAGCGGCGTCGCGGCGCGGTTGGCCGACTGGCCGGCCCGCAGCCCGGTGAGCCAGCCGCTCGCGCCGGCGAGCGCGCGGCCGAGCGGCTCGACCTTGCGGAAGCCGCAGCAGGCCTGCCGGGCGGCGACCGAGCGCCGGAAGCCGTTGATGCCCTCGGCCCGCACGAATTCCTCCGCGGCCGCGCGCTCGGGCGCGTAGGCGGTGATCCGGATGCCGTAGGCCGATTCGGTCTCGGTCCAGGTGTCGTAGGTCTCGGCGAAGAGGCGGCCGGTATCCAGGGTGACGATCTCGACGCGCCCCTTCGCGAGGCCCGCCATGGCCAGGGCGTGGGTGAGTGCCTGATCCTCGACCCCGAGGCTCGTCGTGAAGACGAGGCGGCCGGGGATCTCCGCGGCGATCAGGTGGAGGCGGCCTGGAAGGTCGAGCCCGGACAGCCGCTCCGCGAGGAGGTCGGCCGCCTGTCGGTCCGGACGGGTCATCGCGCCATGTCCCGGGGTTCGCGTGATGGAAAGGCCACGGCCCGCGCCGCGCCTGTTGTCGAGCGGTCGAAATGTTCGCTATACCGAACGAAGTCAAGGCGCCCCGGCGCGCTCGACCGGGTCGGACCGGCGGTTCGGCGTGCGGTTGCGCACAGCTTCCGGCGCGGGCAGCATGGGCCCGAGGTAAAAGATTCTTCTCACCGGTGCCGGTAGACACGTATATGCGCCCGCGCCCCGCGCGCGGCGGAAGCCCACGGAGACGGCTTTGGACGCGATCGATCTGAAGATTCTCGCCCTGCTGCAGACGGACGCCACGCTGTCCATCGCGGCGATCGGCGAGCGCGTGGGCCTGTCGCAGACCCCGTGCTGGAAGCGCATCCAGAAGCTGGAGGCCGACGGGGTCATCGACCGCCGGGTCGCGGTGCTCGACCCGGTGAAGCTCGGCCTCGGGCTGACCGTGTTCGTGTCCATCGAGACGGCCGACCATTCCCAGGAGTGGCTGCAGCGCTTCGCCGCAACCGTCTCGGCCATGCCGGAGGTGCTCGAGTTCTACCGGATGGCCGGCGACGTGGACTACATGCTGCGGGTCGTCGTCGCCGACATGCAGGCCTATGACAGCTTCTACAAGCACCTCATCGCGGTGCTGCCGCTCAAGAACGTCACCTCCCGCTTCGCCATGGAGAAGGTGAAGTCCACCACGGCGCTGCCGCTGCCGGCGCCGCCCAAGAACGGGCGGCACCTGCCGGGGACGGCCCCGGTGCTGGCCGTGGTGGGAGAATGATATTCTCTTTTTTCGCAGCGCAGCGAATGTGATGTCCTATACGCCGCCCGTTCTGCAAAACGAACGTTTCTCGATTGACACAGGCCCTACCGGCCCCGACATGGTCCCGTGATGTCCCGCCCCAATCTCCTCCCGCGCACCGCCCCGTTCGGGGACGGCGAGCGCGCCAGCCTCGACGCGGTGCTCGGCACCGCGAGCCCCACGCAGCGCGCCTGGCTCGCCGGCTTCCTGGCCGGGCTCGACGCCGCGGGCGGCCAGCCGGCCGCGGTGCCGGCCGCCCCGCCCAAGGCCGCCGCGCCGCTCACCGTGATCTACGCCAGCGAATCGGGGAACTCCGAGGCGCTCGCCGGCAACGTCGCCAAGCTCGCGCGCAAGCAGGGCTTCAAGCCGAAGGTCGTGGACTTCTCCGACCTCGACGTCGCGACCCTGCCCAAGGCCGGCAAGCTGATCGCCATCGCGGCGACCTGGGGCGAGGGCGAGCCGCCGGCCCGGGCCGTGCGGGCCTACGGCGAGCTGATGGGGGAGGGCGCTCCGCGCCTCGACGGCGTCGAGTTCGCGGTCCTGTCGCTCGGCGACACCTCCTACGCGGAGTTCTGCGCCATCGGTAAGGCGCTCGACGCGCGCTTCGAGGCCCTGGGGGCTAAGCGCGCCGCCGAGCGCGCCGACCTCGACCTCGACTTCGAGAAGCCCGCCGCCGACTGGATCAAGGGCGCGCTGAAGGCGCTCGCCCCGGCGGAGCAGCCCGACAACGTCGTGGCGGTGGACTTCGCCCGCGCCGGCGCCGGCGAGGACGACGAGGCCGAGCCGAGCCGCGAGCCCCTGGTGGTCGAGGTCGTCGAGCACGTGAACCTCAACTCGTCGCGCTCCGACAAGGAGACGATCCACCTCGCGCTGGCCTTCGAGGACGGCGCGCCGGCCTACGAGCCGGGCGACTCGCTGGAGATCTTCCCCGAGAACGACCCGCAGCTGGTGGACGAGATCCTGAACGCCGCCGGTCTCGCGGGCGACGAGGCCCTGCGCCGGGCCCTGCTCGCCGAGCGGGACATCACCACGCTCTCGGCCGCCACGATCGAGCGGTTCGTCAAGGCCACCGGCCACGCGGACGCGCAGACGCTCATCGACAGCGGCGAGGCCAAGGCCTGGATCGAGGGCCGGCACCTGATCGACCTGCTGGAGACCTACCCGGCGAAGCTCACGGCCGAGCATATCGGCACGATCACCCGGCCGCTGCCGCCGCGGGCCTACTCGATCGCCTCCTCCCGCAAGGAGGTGGGCGACGAGGTCCACCTCGCCATCGCGGCGGTGCGCTACGAGACCCACGGCCGGGCCCGCTCGGGCGTCGCCTCGGTCCACGTCGCCGACCGGATCCGCGACGGCGCCAAGCTGCGGGTGCGGCTGAAGCCGAACCGCCACTTCCGCCTGCCGCAGGATCCGGCCACCGACATCATCATGGTCGGCCCCGGCACCGGCGTCGCGCCGTTCCGCGCCTTCGTGCAGGAGCGCCGGGCCGTGGAAGCCCCCGGGCGGTCGTGGCTGTTCTTCGGCGACCGGCACTTCACCCACGACTTCCTGTACCAGCTCGAGTGGCAGGACGCCCTGGAGGACGGGTCGCTCACCAAGATCGACGTCGCCTTCTCGCGGGACCAGCCGGAGAAGGTCTACGTGCAGGACCGGATCACCCAGCACGCGCAGGAGCTGGTCTCCTGGCTGGACGGGGGCGCGCATCTCTACGTCTGCGGCGACGCGAAGAACATGGCCAAGGACGTGCGCGCCGCGGTCGTGAAGGCCTACGAGACGGCCAAGAGCCTGAGCGCCGCCGACGCCGAGGCGCAGGTCGCGGCTCTGGAGCGCAGCCACCGCTACCAGCAGGACGTTTACTGAGGACACACCGCTCCCCGCACCGCGGGGGGCCTTCGACGAGATGCGGCAGAGACAGGCGTGACGCAGGTCCCCTCTCCCGGGCGGGAGAGGGGCAGGGTGAGGGATCAGGTCGTTCCGGAGAGGGCGCAGCCCTCACCCCGAGGTCGCGGATCCGGTTCCAGTCCTGCACCGGCTTCGCTCCGCTCGCCCCCTCCCCACCGGGGAGGAAGACGCGTTCAGACAGACGGATTCACCCCATGGACGACCACAGCCCCCGCGACGCCGCCGAGACCCCGGCCCCCGGCCCTGCCGCCACACCGGCCAAGCGCGTCTACGAGACCCCGCCGACCTCCCGGCCGATCACGGATGCCGAGGCCGCGCGCGCGGAGAAACTCGCCGCGAACGAGCACATCAAGATCGCCAGCGGCTACCTCCGCGGCACGCTGGCGGACGGGCTCCTGAAGCACGCCACCGGGGCGATCTCGGAGGATGACGGGCAGCTCGTGAAGTTCCACGGGATGTACCTGCAGGACGACCGCGACCTGCGCCCCGAGCGGACCAAGAAGAAGCTCGACAAGGCCTACAGCTTCATGATCCGCCTGCGCATCGCCGGCGGCGTCATCACCCCGAAGCAGTGGCTGATCCTCGACGACATCGCCCGGACCTACGCGGGCGGGGCGCTGCGCGCGACCACGCGCCAGACCTTCCAGTACCACGGCGTGATCAAGTCGAACCTGAAGCGCACGATGGCCGCCATCGACGGCGCGCTGCTCGACACGATCGCGGCCTGCGGCGACGTCAACCGCAACGTCATGGCGGCGACGAACCCGGCCCAGACCGGCGCCCACAAGGCCGCCTACCAGCTCGCCAAGGACATCTCCGACTCGCTGCTGCCGAAGACCAGCGCGTGGCGCGAGATCTGGCTCGACGGCGAGCGCGTGGTCGGCGGCGAGGACGAGGCCGAGGTCGAGCCGGTCTACGGCCGGACCTACCTGCCGCGGAAGTTCAAGACCGTCGTGGCGGTGCCGCCCTCCAACGAGGTCGACATCTTCGCCCACGACCTCGGCTTCATCGCGATCCTCGACAAGAAGAACCAGGTCACCGGCTGGAACGTCACGGTGGGCGGCGGCATGGGCATGACCCACGGCGAGCCCGACACCTTCCCGCGCACCGCCGACGTGATGGGCTTCGTGAAGCCCGAGGACGCCCTGAAGGTCGCGGAAGCCGTGATGACGGTCCAGCGCGACTGGGGCAACCGCAAGAACCGCAAGAACGCCCGGCTCAAGTACACGATCGAGCGCTACGGCCTCGACGCCTTCCGGGCCGAGGTGGAGAAGCGGGTCGGCAAGAAGCTCGGCGCGCCCAAGCCCTTCACCTTCACGGGCAACGGCGACCGCTACGGCTGGGTCGAGGGCGACGACGGCCGCCACCACCTGACGCTCTACGTGCCCTCGGGCCGGATCAAGGACATCGACGGCGGCCCGCAATTCCTCTCGGGTCTGCGCCGCATCGCCGAGGTCCACCAGGGCGATTTCCGCCTGACCGGCAACCAGAACGTGATCATCGCCAACGTCCCGGCCGAGAAGCGCGCCGAGATCGACGCCCTCGTCGATGAGTACGGCCTGACCCGGGGCGCGAGCGCGCTCCGGCGCAGCTCGCTCGCCTGCGTGGCCCTGCCGACCTGCGGCCTCGCGCTGGCCGAGAGCGAGCGCTACCTGCCGGACCTGATGACCGAGCTGGAGGAGAGCCTCGCGTCCCACGGGCTCGCCGAGGAGGAGATCACGATCCGCTCCACCGGCTGCCCGAACGGATGCGCCCGGCCGTTCATCTCCGAGATCGGCCTCGTGGGCCGCGGCCCCGAGCGCTATCACCTCTATCTCGGCGCGGCCCACGACGGCTCGCGGCTGAGCAAGCTCTACAAGGAGGACGTGGCGGCCTCCGAGATCCGCGACACCCTCGACCCGCTCTTCGCCGACTACGCGAGGGGCCGGCAGCCGGGCGAGCATTTCGGCGACTACCTGATCCGCGCCGGCCACGTGGCCCGCACCACCAACGGCCCGGACTTCCACGACCGGACCGGCGCCCTCAAGCCGGCCACGCTCGGCTGACGGCAGCCCCCGGGCGCGTCCGGGACGGGGTTCCCGGGCGCGCCGAGGCCGCCGCGGCAGGGCCGCGGATCGCGTGCTCCGGCCCCGCCTCGCCCTGACCCATCGCGCGCACCGAACCCGGACCGGTCCCGGGCTGCCGGAGCGCGGCGGGAGGCGCGACGGCGATCGCCCCCCGAGAGGCATCTCTCCCGCGCACCGTCCCGGACGGCCGCCCGGGCGCCCCTGAAGCGCTGCCGGGGACTCGGCCGCGCGCTCGGCCCCCCCCCCGCCCGACGAACCCTGTCCCGGCCGCGGATCGCCGCAGCTACGCCCGTCCCGCGGCCGCGATGAGAATGAACGTTCATTGACATGAGAATGAACGTTCATTACAAAGGTGGGGCAAACAGGAGCGCGCGATGGCTCTCACCCTCGAAGGCCGCTGGTCCGATCTCGATGCCCAGCGCTTCGGCGCCCGCGGCCCGGGCGCGCTCGCCCTCGTCCGCAGCGTCTGCACCCCCGCCAACCTAACCTTCGGCGCCGTCCTGGCCCTCGCTTGGCTGGCGCTGATCAACTGGACCGGCGCCGGCCCGGATGGCTGGCAGGCCCGGATCTGCGCGGACCTCCGTCAGGGACCGCAATCCTGCGCCGTCGCCAGCCTGGGCAAGGATCAGAGCCGCGTCGCGCCGGTCGCCGCCGCGGCGCAGCCCGGGTCGTGACCGGCGCGGCGGACGGGGCGCCGGAGACCGCGGCCACCCGCCCGCCCGGCGCGCGCACATCCTCGACGCCGCCGGGGCCCGTTGCGCGCGCGCCGGCTTTCACCGCACCGCCCTGCAGGACCTCGGCCGCGTGGCCGCGACCCTGCGGGCGGAGATCCGGTCGGCATCGACCCGCAACCCGGACAGCGCCCCCATGACGGCGCGGAGCGGGGCCGGGAGCGGCGACCGGTTCGCCGCGACCCCGTCGGGGCGCGCCACCGCGCCGGACTGCGACCCGGCCGCGCTACCCGATTCCGACGTCGCCGCGGCGATCGCCCCGCTCCGCGCGCGGCTCGACGCCGGGCTCGACGGCCGCCTGCCGACCCCGGCGCTCCCGGATCGGCCCGCGGCCCGCTGATCCCGGCGCCGCTGCGCGCCCCCGGGCCCCACCGGCGACGCGCCCTCACCGCCGCCATCACCGATCGCGGGCCGGATCCGGCGCGCGGTACGCCGGCCGGCCCGCGATCCCCCCCTCGCGCGGGCCGGCCGGCCGTTCTCACGGGCGACGCCGCGTAGCCCCCGGCGGGGCGCGTCGCCGTGAGTCGGCCCGCGCCCGGCGCGCCCCGGGCCGTTGCCGGTTGCAAAGCCCAGCATTGCACACGCAAAGGTCGGTATCTTTGAATCATTTCAAAGCATTGCCGCTCAAAACGTGCCTTCCGCGCCACATCCGGGCAGAGGATGCGCGCGTCACCCGCGGCTTTCCCGATCGGCGTTGAGAAAAGACGGCGTATGCAATCTAGAAATACCGCATCGCGTCGATACGTCGCTCTTGAGAACGATTTTAAAGCATGTCTGCCGCCCGGATCGACGTCGTCGATCGCATCAAATACTGCCGGTCGCGCCTGAATTTCTGCAGCACCGGGCTCGCGACGTCGCTCCTTCTGCTCGCGCCGACAGAGATCCGCGCGCAATCCGAGCCGGTCGCCGACGAGGTCGTTCTCTCCGAACTCAGTGTTGCGGGCACGGGCCCCGTCAGCGAGCGGGCCGACGGTCCCGTCGTCGGCTACCGGGCGACGCGCTCCGCGACCGCCACGCGCACCGACACGCCGGTGCGCGACTCGCCGCAATCGATCAACGTCGTGCCCCGCTCGGTGATCACCGACCAGCAGGACCTGCGGCTGACCGATGCCGTGACCAACGTCAGCAACGTGGTTCTCGGCAGCACGGTGCAGGGACGGTCGCAGAACTACCTGATCCGCGGCTTCTCCACGCAGGTCTTCGCCGTCGACGGCGTGCTGGTCGATCCGGCCATCAACTTCTACCCGGTGACGCGCGACCTCGTGGATGCGGAGCGCGTCGAGGTGATCAAGGGACCGGCCTCGGTGCTGTTCGGGCGGGGAGATCCCGGCGGCGTCATCAACATCGTGACCCGCCGGCCGACATTCGAGCCCACGGCCGACGCGAGTGTTCAGGGTGGCAGCTTCGGCTTCCGGCGCTTCCAGGGCTCCGTGTCGAGCGCGCTGCCCGCCGTCGAAGGACTCGCCGCGCGCCTGAGCTTCGCCGCCCAGGAGGATCCGACCTTCCGCAATTACGGCGGCGACACCAACCGGCGCGTCTTCGTGGCGCCGGCCTTCAGCTGGACGCCGAGCGCCGACACCCGGGTCTACGTGAACTCGGAATTCACCAACCAGCACACCCAGTACGACGAGGGGCTGGTGGCCTTCCGCGGCCGCGTCCCGCTCGACAACATCGGCCGGTTCTACGGTGAGCCGTCCTCGCGCTACTTCGGCGCCTTCAACACGATCACCATGCGGGCCGAGCACGACGTCAACGAGAACCTGACGCTCCGGCAGGTCATCGCCGGGCAATGGGGCACGTTCGACGTGTTCGCCGCCCGTGCCCTATCGGTCAACAATGCCGGCACGCTGCTGAGCCGGCGGGAGGCCACGGTCAACTCGCGCTTCGCCGCGGTCGACAGCCAGACCGAGGCCGTGATGAAGTTCGACACTTTCGGCTTCGCCCATACGGCGCTCCTCGGGCTCGAGTACTCGAACGGTTTCCGCCACGCCTTCTCCCAGCAGGGCAACCTCGCCCCGGTCAGCTTCCTCAACCCGATGTTCGGCGCGGCCTTCCAGCCGCTCCAGTTCCAGGCCGACCTGAAGCAGAAGCTGGAGGTGTTTGGGCTCTACGCCCAGGACCAGATCGTGCTCGCGCCGGGCTTGCAGCTCGTCGTCGGGGCCCGGTTCGATCTCGGCAGCCAGTACTATTTCAACCGCCAGCCGGCCTCGCGGACCCAGCCGCCCGAGCAGACCCTGTTCGGCGCCTCGCCGCGGGTCGGACTGATCTACCGGCCGTTCGAGCCGCTGACCTTCTACGCGAGCTACGCCACGTCGTTCCTGCCGCAGACCGCCAGCGTGCTGAACGTGGCGAGCCCCCCGCCCAGCACGGGCGAGCAGGTCGAGGCCGGCACCCGGGTCGATCTCACGCCCGGCCTGACCCTGAGCGCGGCCGCCTTCCAGATCGTCCGGGACAACGTCGCGGCCACCGACCCGCGCAATCCCACCTTCTCGGTCATCACCGGCCAGCAGCGGTCGCGGGGTGTCGAGGCCGATCTCGCCGGTGAGATCCTGCCCGGGTGGAGCATCATCGGCAGCGTCGGCCTGATCGACGCGCGGATCACCAAGGACACGACCTTCGCGGTCGGCAACCGGCTCGCCGGCGTGCCGGTGTTCAGCGGCAGCCTGTGGACGACCTACGCGTTCCAGGACGGCCCGCTGCGCGGGCTCGGGCTCGGCTTCGGCGTCACCCATGTCGGCCGACGCTACGGCGACCTCGACAACAGCTTCACCGTGGGCGCCTACAACCGGCTCGACGCGCTCGTGTACTACGATTTCGACGCCCACTGGCGCCTGTCGGTGAACATGCGCAACCTGACGAACGCGCGCTACATCGAGGCGCCGACCAACGCGACCAACAACACCCCCGGGGCGCCGTTCACGGTGCTGGCGACGATCACCGCCCGGCTCTGACGGGCCGAAACCTGCGCGGGGCGGGCCCCATCGAACGATGGCCCGCCGGAGGCTGCCGTCAGGGGGTCGCCGTTCGGACGGCGCCCGCCGGCGCCCCGGCTTCGACGGCCCTCCGGCGGGCCCCGGCGCGGCGGCGCAGGACGTAGAGCGTCAGGCCGGTCGCCGCGAAACCCGGCATGGCCAGCGCCGCGAGGCAGAACAGCAGCGCGACGAGGTCGCCGAAGAAGCGGCCGCGATGCACCTCCAGGACGTTGTCCAGGAGGCGCCGGCCCAGGGGCGCGTCGGCGGCCCGCTCGGAGGCCAGCAGGGCGCCCGTGGCGGGATCGTAGCGGTCCTCGTTGCGGGCGCTCGGCGCGTCGACGCCCTTCGGCAGCCAGCGGATGCGGATCGCCTTCGTGTCGGCGCCCGGCAGGGTCAGGACCGCCGTGCCGGCCTCCGCGCCGGTCCGCGCGCGGAAATCCGCCCAGGCGCGGTCGACGGCCGGGCCGCTGACGGCGGGATCGGCCGGCTTTCCGGCGGCCCTGCGGCCGGCCGGCTTCGCGGCGTCGGGGGCGCCCACGAGCAGCCGCGTCGCGCCGTCCTTGAACCACGGGTAGGACCACGTCAGGCCGCTCAGCGCGATGACCAGGTAGACCGGCAGGAGCCACGTCCCGACCACGGCGTGCAGCGACCACCAGCGCGGCCGGCCGGGCCGCGACAGGGCCGGCTTCAGCCAGATCCGCCAGCGGTGGATCCGGGGCCAGCGCAGGTAGAGGCCGGTCGCCAGGAAGGCCAGCAGCGCCAGGGTGCAGGCGCCCGTCACCGTGCGGCCCCAGCCCTTCGACCCGCCGGGCAGCAGCAGCCAGCGGTGCAGGTCCCGCACCGTCGTGAAGGCGCCCTCCAGCCGCACCGGGCCGAGCAGCGCGCCGTCGTAGGGGTCGGCGTAGGCGGCGGGCGGCCGCGCGCGGGTCTCGGGATCGCGGGCGAAGCGGACGTGGACGCTCGCGCGCGGGTCGTCCGACAGGGTCAGCACGTTGGCGACGCGGCCGCCCGCCTGCGCGTCGATCCGCGCCGCCAGCGCCGCGGGGGCCAGCGCCGTCCGGCCGCCGGGCGCGACCTCGAGCCGGTCGCGGTTGGCGAAGGCGGTGACCGCCTCCTCGTAGCTCATCAGCGCCCCGGTCAGGCCCATCAGGGCGAGGACGAGGCCGGCGGTGAGGCCGAGCGCCCAGTGCAGGCGGAAGAGCAGGGTCCGGAGGGAGGGAATCGGCAGCGTCATGGCAGTGCCGGCTGCCTAGCAGAGTCCGGCCACGCTGACGACGCGGCGGGACGCAACGCCGTCCCGCCGGTGAGTCTCAGGTGATCGGCGCGGGGTTGAACAGGGTCAGGTCGTTGAACAGCCCCCACCGGTCCGACCAGGGGCGCTTGCGCCCGCTCGCCACGTCGAGGATCAGGTGGAACAGCTCCCAGCCGACCTCCTCGATCGTCGCCGCGCCGGTGGCGATGCGCCCGGCATCGAGGTCGATCAGGTCGGCCCAGCGCTCGGCGAGCTCCGTGCGGGTGGCGACCTTGATCACCGGCGCCTGACTGAGCCCGTAGGGCGTGCCGCGGCCGGTGGAGAACACCTGCAGGGTGATGCCCGAGGCGAGCTGCAGCGTGCCGCAGACGAAGTCGCTCGCCGGCGTCGCGGCGAAGATCAGGCCCTTCTCGCGGACGCGCTCGCCGGGCGCCAGGACCCCGGAGATCGCGCTCGTGCCCGATTTGGCGACCGAGCCCAGCGCCTTCTCGACGATGTTGTTGAGCCCGCCCTTCTTGTTGCCCGGCGACGGGTTGGCGCGGCGGTCGGCCTCGCCCTTGGCGAGGTAGGCGTCGTACCACGCCATCTCGCGGACCAGCGCCGCGGCGACCTCCGGGGACTTGGCGCGCGGGGTGAGCAGGTGGATCGCGTCGCGCACCTCGGTCACCTCGGAGAACATCACGGTGGCGCCGCAGCGGACCAGCAGGTCGGCCGCGAAGCCGAGCGCCGGGTTGGCGGTGACGCCCGAGAACGCGTCGCTGCCGCCGCATTGCAGGCCGACCACCAGCTCGGAGGCCGGGCAGGTCTCGCGCGTCCGGCGGTTCAGCACCGCGAGGCGCGCCTCGGCCATGGTCAGGATGCTGTCGATCATGGCCGAGAAGCCGTGGTGGCGCTCGTCCTGGAGCCGCACCACCCCGTCGCCGGCCGCGCCGCTGTCGGGCAGGAGCCGCTCCGAGACGAGCTTCTCGCAGCCGAGTCCGACGACCATGACCTCGCCGCCGAAATTCGGGTTCCGCGCGAGGCTCTGGAGCGTCCGGATCGGCACCACCGCCTCGGGGGCGTTGATGGCGACGCCGCAGCCGTAGGCGTGGGTCAGGCCGACCACGTCGTCGACGTTGGGGAAGCGCGGCAGCAGTTCCTGCTTGATCCGCCGGATCGCCACGTCGAGGGTGCCGGCGACGCACTGGACGCTGATCGAGATCGCCAGGATGTTCTTGGTGCCCACCGACCCGTCCGGGTTGCGGTAGCCCTCGAAGGTGTAGCCCTCGAGCGGGGGCAGGGGGGCCGGCACGCGGGTGGCCATCTCCAGGGCGTCGAGGGCCGGGGCGACCGGCGTGGCGACGCGGGATTCCTCCACCCAGGCGCCCCGCGGGATCGGTTGCGTCGCGATGCCCACCACCTCGCCGTAGCGGCGGACCTCGCCGCCCTCCGGGATGTCGGTGAGGGCGACCTTGTGGCCCTGCGGCACGAACTCGACGAGTTCCAGCCCGTCCGGGAACACCGTGCCGGCCGGCAGCCCGAAGGCGTTGACCACGATCGCGACGTTGTCGCGCGCGCTCAGGCGGATCGTGCGCGGCACGTCTCCGGCGGCCCCTGCGGCCCCTCCGCCGGCCCCCGCGCCGGCCGGGTGCGGGCGGGTCGGGGCTTCGATCTCGGCCCGCATCGGATGCTCCTTCCGTCTCGCGCCCGTCCGGGCTCCTGTCGGGATCAGGCGGCGTCGCCGACCGCGTGGTTCGCCAGGGCCTCGAGCGCCTTCACCAGGGCGGAGTGGTCCCAGGCCGCGCCGCCCTGCGCCACGCAGGCCGAGAACAGCTGCTGCGCCAGCGCCGTGGCGGGCAGGCTGAGGCCGAGCGTCCGGGCGTTGTCCAGGGCGAGGTTCAGGTCCTTCTGGTGCAGGCCGATGCGGAAGCCGGGATCGAAGGTCCGCTCGATCATCCGCGCGCCGTGCAGCTCCAGGATCCGCGAGGTGGCCAGCCCGCCGGTGATCGCCTGCCGCACCTTGGCGGGGTCGGCGCCGGCCTTCGAGGCGAAGAGCAGCCCCTCGGCCACCGCCTCGATGGTCAGGGCGACGATGATCTGGTTGGCGACCTTGGCGACCTGCCCGGACCCGACCGGGCCGACATGCGTGACCGTCTTGCCCATGGCGGCGAACAGGGGCTCGGCGCGCGCGAAGGTCTCGGCCTCGCCGCCGACCATGATCGAGAGCGCGGCGTTCTTGGCCCCGACCTCGCCGCCGGAGACCGGCGCGTCGAGATAGGCGCCACCCCGCTCGGCGATCCGGGCGGCGAAATCCTTGGTGGCCAGCGGCGCGATCGAGCTCATGTCGATCACGGTCTTGCCCGGGCTCAGCCCCCCGGCGACGCCGCCCGCGCCGAACAGAACCTGCTCCACGTCCGGGGTGTCGGGCAGCATCAGGATGATCGTGTCGGCGCGCTCGGCGACCTCGGCGGCGGTGGCGCAGGCGGTGCCGCCCGCCGCGAGCAGGGCCTCGGGCACGCCGCGCCGGGACTTGAGGAACAGGCTGTGGCCCGCCGCGATCAGGTGTCCGGCCATGGGCGCGCCCATGATGCCGAGGCCGATGAATCCGATGTTCATGCGTAGCGATCCCGGTTGCGGAGCTCAGGCGCGGAAGCGGGCGGCGAGCGCCTCGGAGCTGCGGGCGAGGAGCCCCATGTCGGAGCCCACCGCGGTGAAGCGGGTGCCGGCCGCGATGTAGCGGCGGGCCAGCTCCTCGCTCGGCGTGAGGATGCCGGCCTGCTTGCCGGCCCGGACGATCCGGGCGACCGCCGCCTCGATGGTGGAGACCACCTCCGGGTGGCCCTGCTGGCCGACGTAGCCGAGGCTGGTGGAGAGGTCGCCGGGCCCGATGAACACGCCGTCGACGCCCTCCACGGCGGCGATCGCGTCCAGATTGTCGAGGGCGCGGCGGGACTCGACCTGCACCGCCACGAAGAGCTCGGCCTCGCAGCGGGTGTGGTAGTCCTTGATCCGGCCGAACCGGGCGGCGCGGGGCGCCTGCGAGAAGCCGCGGATGCCGCGGGGCGCGTAGCGCGTCGCCGCGACCACCCGGGCGGCCTGCGCGGCGTCGTCGATGTTGGGGATCATCAGCGACTGCGCGCCGGCGTCGAGGATCCGCTTGATGGTGATCGGGTCGTCGCTCGGCACCCGCACCATCGGGTGCGTGTCGCCCTCCATCATCGCCTGGAGCTGGGCGTAGATGTCCCGGAGGTCGTTGGCCGAGTGCTCCATGTCGAGGAGCAGCCAGTCGAACCCGGCCCCGGCGACCACCTCGGTGGAGATGGGACTGGCGAGGCTGCACCACAGGCCGATCTGCTGGCGCCCCTCGGCGAGGGCCGCCTTGAAGCGGTTGGTGAGGCTGTCCATCACGATCCTCCCTGGGGGCGTCGCGGCGTCTGCGCGCCGTCCGCCCCATCACGCGCAGCCTTCCGTCGCGAGGTCAAAGCCAAACACTGGATCGATCGATGCGGATCGCGCATCGATCGACCGTGCGGGCTCACGCGGGCGGCATCTCGGCCACGATCGAGACCAGCTGGGCGATGAGCGGGTCGTCCGCGTCGCGCCGCCACGCGAGGAGCAGCTCCACCGGGCGCGGCGCCGGCAGGGCGAGGGGCCGGAACACCACGCCCTCGAAGCGCAGGCGCTCGGCGGCGGCCGGCACCAGGGCGATGCCGAGCGCCGCCCGCACGAGGGCCAGGATCGAGTGGATCTGCGTCAGCTGCTGGACCGTCGGGGGCCGGATCTCGGCCTCGGCGAGCAGGCCCAGGACGAGGTCGTGGAAGTAGCGCGCCTCGTTGGGCGCGTAGCCGATGAGCGGCTCGCGCCCGAGATCGGCGGGGGTGAGCCCGTCGCGCAGGGCCAGGGGGTTCCCGGCCGGCAGGGCCACCACCAGGGGCTCGGCCAGCGCCCGGACGGCGATCAGGTCCGGGTGCGTCACCGGCGGGCGCACCAGCGCGGCGTCGATCCGGCCGGCGAGCAGCTCCTCGATCTGGTCCTTGCTGACCATCTCGCGCAGCGCGAGGGTCACGTCCGGCAGCGCCCGCCGGAACGCGGTGACGAGGCGCGGCAGGAAGTCGTAGGCCGAGGCGGCCGTGAAGCCGAACTTGAGGACGCCCGCCCGCCCCGCCGCCACCTGCCGGGTGACGTGGGTCGCGGTCTCGGCGAGCCGCAGGATGCGCTGGGCCTCGGGCAGGAAGCTGCGGCCGGCGGCGGTCAGCCGGACGGTGCGGCTGGTGCGCTCCAGGAGCTGCACGTCGAGGACGCGCTCCAGGACCTGGATCTGCCGCGACAGCGGCGGCTGCGTCATGTTCAGCCGGGCGGCCGCACGCCCGAAATGCAGCTCCTCCGCCACGGCGGCGAAGCACCGGAGCTGGCTGAAGTCGAACATGAAGGCTCCCTCTGCGGATGGCGGCGCAGTCGGGGGAAGCATAAGCCCTGCGCGGCCGCCACGTTCAGGCAGCTGCCCTCATCCAATTAGGTGAGGCGGCGGCCGGCCCGGCCCGCCCGGCCTACGGCGCCACTTCGTGCCCGGCGTAGTCGATCCGGCCGTCCGGGCCCTTCGTCCACTCGTAGATCACGTAGTCGGGCCGGGTCAGGTCGCCCTTCCTGTCGTAGGCGATCGGCCCGACCACCGTGTCCACCGGCTTGCCCTGGTGCAGCCAGTCCGCGAGCGCCCGGCCGTCGCTTGAGCCCGTCTCGGCCATCGCCTTCGCCAGGACCTGCACGGCCGCGTAGGCGTAGAGCGTGTAGGCCTCGGGATCGATGCCCCGGGCGTTGAACGCCGCCACCACGCCCCTGGCGTTCGGGTTCTTGCGGGCGTCCGGCGCGAAGGTCATCAGGGTCCCGGCCGCGCCCGGGCCGGCGATCTGGACGAACTCCTTGTCGGGGATGGCGTCGCCGCTCATCATGCGGGCGGCGAGGCCCTGATCGCGCATCTGCCGGATGATCAGCCCGGCCTCGGTGTGCACGCCGCCGAAATAGACGACGTCGACGTTGGCGGACTTCAGCTTGGAGACGAGGGCGGAATAATCCTTCTCGCCCGGATTGATGCCCTCGAACAGCACCTCCTTGCCGCCCTTGGCCCGAAAGGTCTTCAGCGTCTCGTCGGCCAGGCCCTTGCCGTAGGGCGTCTTGTCGTGGACGAAGGCGATCTTCTTGCCCGGGAAGTGCGCGGCCAGGTAGTTGCCCGCCACCGCGCCCTGCTGGTCGTCGCGGCTGCAGGTGCGGAACGTGTTCCACATGCCGCGCTCGGTGAACTTCACGCTCGTGGAGGCCGGCGTGACCTGGATGATGCCGGCGTCGAGGTAGACGTCGGAGGCCGGGATCGTGACGCCCGAGTTGTAGTCGCCGACGACCATCCTCACGCCGTCGCTGGCGAACTTGTTGGCCACCGAGACGCCCTGCTTCGGGTCGGAGGCGTCGTCGCCGACCGTGACGGTCAGCGTCGTGCCCTTCAGCGTCCCGGCCCTGTTCAGGTCCTCGACCGCCTGGCTCACGCCGTTCCGGATCTGGGCGCCGAAGGCGGCGTTCGGCCCGGTCATGGGCGCGGCGACGCCGATCTTCACCGGCGCGCCGCCCTCCTGACCTCGCGCCGCGGTCATGAGCAGCAGCCCGGCCAGGCCGGCCATCAGTAATCGCGTCATCTTTCCCCCAAGATGTGGCCGGACAGATCGCCGACGAACGCTGAATTCGGACAGATCAACGCGGATCGCCGCGCGTCGAGTCGCAGACCAGCCGGCGCGATCCTGTCGCTCACCTTCACCGGGGTCAAGGTTTCGGGGCGGGCCGGGACGGCCCGGGGACGGGCGGGCCGCGGGGCCGGAGGGCTCGCCCTCGCGGAGCTGTGTGGCGGCCGCGCGGCAGGCCGGGCCGGGCTGGCGTCAATGATGCATCGGGCCGGCGCATCCGCAGCAACCCGCCGTGACCGATGGCCGCCTCCTGTCCCCGCCGCGCCCCCAGCCCCAGCCGACCGAGCCCGCGTCCGGGACGCGGCTGATGGGGCCGCGCGCGGACGGGGATCGGGGCGAGGGTCGGGACGCGTCGGTGGACTGGGCCGAGCGCCGCCGGATCGCCGAGCAGGGCCGGGGCGAGCGGGCGTGGTCGCTCTGGGGTCCCTACCTCAGCGAGCGGCAATGGGGGACCGTGCGGGAGGATTACAGCCCCTGCGGCAACGCCTGGGCCGCCCTGACGCACGAGGACGCCCGCTCGCGCGCCTATCGCTGGGGCGAGGACGGGCTGGCGGGGATCTGCGACGAGCGCGGCGGCCTCTGCCTTTCCCTCGCCCTCTGGAACGGGCGCGACCGCATCCTCAAGGAGCGGCTGTTCGGCCTGACCAACCAGGAGGGCAACCACGGCGAGGACGTGAAGGAGGTCTACCACTACCTCGACGCGGTCCCGAGCCACGCCTACCTGAAGATGCTCTACCGCTACCCGCAGGCGGCCTTTCCCTACGCGGACCTCGTCGCCGAGAACGGGCGGCGCGGGCGGGAGCAGCCCGAGTACGAGATCGAGGAGACGGGCGTCTTCGACGGGGACCGGTTCTTCGACGTCACCGTGGAGTACGCCAAGGCCGACGCCGACGACGTCCACGCGGTGATCACCGCGCTGAACCGGGGGCCCGAGCCCGCCGACCTCCACCTCGTCCCGCAGCTCTGGTTCCGCAACACGTGGTCGTGGCAGGCGGGGCCGGCCGGGCAGGCGCGCCCGCGGATCGCCCGCGCGCCCGACGGGGGCGCGATCTGCACCCACGACCGGCTCGGGCCGTACCGGCTCGCCTTCGACGGGGCGCCGGACCTCCTGTTCTGCGAGAACGACACCAACCTGCGGCGGCACGGCGCGCAGCCGGACGCCCCCGGGCCGTTCAAGGACGGGCTCCACGCGGCGATCGTCGACGGCGATCCCGCCGCGGTGCGCCGGGACGCGGGCACCAAGCTCGGCCTGCACTACGCGCTGCGGCTGGCGCCCGGGGAGACCGCCCGGGTCCGCCTGCGGCTGTCGGCGGGCCTGCGCGCCCGGGCCGTCGACGACGGGTCCCTGGTCCGCCGCCGGGTCGCCGAGGCCGACGCGTTCTACGAGGAATTGCAGGACGGCATCGCGAGCCCGGAGTCCCGCGCGATCTTCCGCCAGGCCGCCGCCGGCCTGATCTGGTCGAAGCAGCTCTACTGCTACGACGTGCGGCGCTGGCTGGAGGGCGACCCGCTCCAGCCGCCGCCGCCCCGGGCGCGCGCGGGCGGCCGCAACGGCCAGTGGCGCCACTTCGCGGCGGCCGACGTGCTGTCGATGCCCGACACCTGGGAATATCCCTGGTTCGCCGCCTGGGACCTCGCCTTCCACTGCCTGCCGCTCGCCCTGCTGGACCCGGACTTCGCCAAGAAGCAGCTCCTGCTGCTGACCCGCGAATGGTACATGCACCCGAACGGCCAGCTCCCGGCCTACGAGTGGGAGTTCGGCGACGCCAACCCGCCGGTCCACGCCTGGGCCACCTACCGGGTGTTCGAGATCGACCGGGACCGGCGGGGCGGGCGGGGCGACCTCGCCTTCCTGGAAGGCGTGTTCCACAAGCTCCTGATCAACTTCTCCTGGTGGGTGAACCGCAAGGACGCGCAGGGGCGCAACGTCTTCCAGGGCGGCTTCCTGGGACTCGACAATGTCGGCGTGTTCGACCGCTCGCGCCCGCCCCCGGGCTTCGGGGTGGTGCACCAGGCCGACGGCACCGCCTGGATGGCGATGTACGCGCTCAACATGATGCGCATCGCCCTGGAGCTCGCCCTCCACAACGACGTCTACGAGAGCACCGCCTCCAAGTTCTTCGAGCACTTCCTGCTCATCGCCGAGGCCATGACCGACATGGGCGGGTCAGGGGGCGGGGAGGGCGGCGGGTTCGGCCTGTGGGACGAGATCGACGAGTTCTACTACGACGAGGTCGACATCCCCGGCGGCGGGATGCTGCCGTTGCGGGTCCGCTCCATGGTCGGGCTGGTCCCGCTCTTCGCCGTCGAGGTGATCGAGCCCTCGGTGCTCCACCGGCTGCCGGACTTCGCCCGGCGCCTGAACTGGGTGCTGGAGAACCGGCCCCACCTCGCCCGGCTGGTCTCCCGCTGGACCGAGGGCGGCGTGAAGGACCGCAAGCTGCTGTCGCTGCTGCGCGGCCACCGGATGAAGGCGCTGCTGCGCCGGATGCTCGACGAGGCCGAGTTCCTCTCGCCCTACGGCGTGCGCTCCCTGTCGAAGGTGCACCGCGACGCGCCCTACGTGCTCAACGAGCTCGGCGCCTCCTTCACGGTCCGGTACGACCCGGCCGATTCCACCTCGAACATGTTCGGCGGCAACTCGAACTGGCGCGGCCCGGTCTGGATGCCGATGAACTTCCTCATCGTCGAGGCGCTGCGGCGGTTCCACACCTATTACGGCGACGACTTCCGGGTGGAATACCCGACGGGCTCGGGCGCGCTGCTCACGCTCAGCGCCATCGCGGACGCCCTGGAGGATCGCCTGATCGCCCTGTTCGCCAAGGACGAAACAGGCCGCCGGCCGGCCTTCGGCACCCGTCCGCCGATCGCCCCGGCACCGGGCGCCGAGGAGCCGCTGCTGTTCCACGAGTTCTTCGACGGGGATACGGGGCGGGGCCTCGGCGCCGCGCACCAGACCGGCTGGACGGCCCTGATCATCAACCTGCTGCGCGACCGGGCGCGCGCCCGGTAGGCGCGCCCGGTCGGGAACCGGCCGATCCGGCCAGCAGCCGGTCAGAAGCCGGTCAGCAGCTCAGCCGCCGGCCCTCGCGGCGCCCGAACACCCGGTAATGGGCAGCCCCCGATTCCATCTGGCCGTTGGCCACGGCGCGCCGGACATCCGGGTTGCAGCGCAGGTACTCGCGCTCGTCGAACCCGTAATTGGCGCGGCCGCGGTAATCGTCCCGGTCGCGGTAGCCGCGGTCCCGGTAATCGTAATCGCCGCGGTCGCGGTAACCGCGCCCGCCGTAATCGTCGTAGTCGGGGCGCGGCTGCGCGGAGACCGGGCCGACCACGCCCAGAATGCCGAGGCTCACCGCGGCCGCTGCCAGAATCGCCTTCATCGTACCAATCCTCCCTTGTCGGTGGCCAGAAACGCGTCGGGGCGCGGATGGTTCGATCGCCTCGGACGTGGCACCCCCGGCCAAATCGAGCTCAGCCCCCGCGATGCGGGAAGCCCGCCTCGCGGCGCTGCCCCGGCCCGCGCCGGGTCGGACGCCGCCCCGGCGCGGATGCGCGTCACATGCGACGCATCATCTCGCGACGCATCTCGCGGTGGCGCATCTCGCGGCGCATCTCCCGATGCATCATGTGGCGCTCCATCCGGTGGCGCATCATCCGGCGCTCCATGCGACGGCGCATCATGTGGCGCTCGACGGGATCCATCTGGACCGTCGAGACCATGCCGGCGGGCGCCGACACGCCCGTGCCGGGTCCGATCGGCGCGGCGGAGGCCGGGATCGCGACGGCGGAGCCGAGGGCCGCCAGCAGGGCGGCGGCAATGATCGTTGAACGCACGTGAGGTTTCCTCTCTCGCCGCCCGGCAAGACGGGCGGGCGTTTCCAGGGGACTCGCGGCCGGGTCCGCCCGCAATCCCGCCCAGGAAGGCTCGGGCTGCCCGGATGGTTCCCCGGACCGGGCCGCCCCGCCACGAACGCGCCGGAGCGGTGTCGCGACGGGCTTCGCGTCGGGCCGGCGGCCCGGCCCCGTGGCCGCCCTGGATTGGACCGGGCAGGGCGCAGGTGATGCACGAACGCATCACCCGGCCGCAAAAGCGAACGGAACCAAGCCGCGGCGCGACCGAAGATCAGAGCAACATCTCCGCTGACAATGACTCCAATACACCCTCAACGTACTAAGTATCTAAGATACACGACATCAATAAAATACACTTCTCGCATCGACGATTGCGGATCGAGTGAAAACTGATGAGACAGATCAAAAATTCGCGCTTCAGAATCGAGACATCATGACCTAGTCATAAGAACGCATTATGCGAACCGCGCGAGATCAGCAGAAGCTCCACTTCGGCATCCGAATCCTTACCGACGAAGAGACCTTGACGCTCATGCCTTCGACGACGCGCGGCGGGGGACACTACATGTATCGCATCTCGAGTTCCGGACTTCTCCTGTGCCTGCTGTCGCAGACCGCGATGGCGGCGGACCTCCCGCGGAGGGCCCTTCCGCCGGCGGCGACGGCCGTGCCGATCTTCTCCTGGACCGGAGCGCATGCCGGCCTGTTCGCCGGTTACGGGACCCTCGATCGGGCCACGCAGTTCGTCTGCACAGGTCCGGACGGGCAGCCCGGAGCCCGGAACTGCCCGGTCATTCCATCGAAGCGGGCCTCGGACGGGAGCTTCGTCGGCGGCGCCGAGGTCGGCTACGATTGGCAGGTGAATTCCGGCTTCGTCGCCGGCGCCGCCGCGGATTACCAATTCACCCGGCTGTGGGGCTACGATCGCCGCGAAGGCGCCTTTCCGGCCGCGGGCGGCGGCTTCTATCGCCGCAGCGTCGCCCATTCCGGCCAGAGGCTGGACGAGCTCGCCACCCTGCGCGGCAGGATCGGCTTCGCCGTCGATCGCACCCTCGTCTACGCCACGGGCGGCCTCGCCGCGGGCACGGTCCGGACCGACAACAACCTGTCGCTGGCCGGTTTCCCGCTGTTCGACGGGCGCCAGGGCGCGGTGCGCCTGGGCTACGTGGCCGGTGCCGGCATCGAGCACGCCTTCAGCGAGCACCTCTCCGCCAAGGTCGAGGGTCTCTACTACGATCTCGGCTCCCGGGCGGTCCTCCCGGCTCCGTCGTACCCCGTGCTGACCGGCTACCACGCCGGCACGCGGGTCGCGACGGACGGCTTCCTGGCCCGCGTCGGCCTCAATTACCGGTTCGGAGCCGGGCTGCCCGACCTGCCGCCGGTCGCGCTGGCCGGCCCGGCGACCTGGGATTTCGAGGGCGGCCTGCGCTACTTCTTCAGCGCCGGGACCCCGCGCGAGAAGCTCGGCGACCCCGACGCGCCGGGCCAGCTCAACTCCCGCCTGACCTACGCCAACGCCCAGGCGCATGCCGGCGAGAGCTTCGCCCGGCTCGAGCACAACCCCACCGGCCTGTTCGCCAAGGGCTTCCTCGGCTCGGGCGGCGTCACCGGCGGCCGCCTCGCCGACGAGGACTTCCCGCCCGCCCTGCGCCGCTATTCGAAGACGCTGTCGCCGATCAAGGACGGCGACATCGGCTACGGCGTGATCGATCTCGGCTACGACGTGCTGCGCCGGGACGGGTACAAGCTCGGCGGCTTCCTCGGCTACCAGTTCGCGTCCGAACTGTATAACGGCTACGGCTGCCGTCAGGTGGCGGGCGGGACTCCCTGCGCCAGACCCTACCCGACCAGCATGAAGACGCTGGGCGAGAGCATGCAGTGGAACGCGCTGCGCGTCGGCGTGATCGGCGAGGCGCGGTTCGACCGGGTCCGGCTGAGCCTGGAAGGCGCCTACCTGCCGGTCGTGAGCCTGAGCGGCGTCGACCGGCACTGGCTGCGGCCCGACATCAACCCGGGGCCGGAAGGCGGCCGCGGCGACGGCTACTTCCTGGAGGGGATCATCTCGTACGACCTGACGCCGTCCGTCAGCGTCGGCGTCGGCGGCCGCTACTGGCAGCTCCAGGCCGACAAGGCGCACACGACGGCCTTCCCGTTCTCGCCGCCCAGCCCGATGAAGTTCGAGACCGGTCGCTACGGCGGGTTCGCGCAGCTCTCCTACCGGCTGGCCGATTTCGGCTTCGGCGAGACAGGCGCTCCGGCGGCCCCGATCCGCAAGGACTGATCCAGCCGCCACCCCGCGCCCGAACGCCGGCGCGGCCGGTCAGGGGACGGGCCGCGCCGGCCGTTCGATCCCGGTGCCGTGATCCCGGTGCCGCGATCCCGGCATCGGCCCCACCCGGCCCGCGGCAGCGACGCCGCGGGGCCGCTCAGCTTGGCCGCGCGGCCGTGTGAACCGGCCGCGACCGGTCGTCGGCGTCCCCGGCAGGTCCGGCCCCGACGGGAGCTCCGGCCCGGACGGGAGCTCCGGCACGCTTGGCGGAGGGCCGACGCGGCCGGACCGCTCCCCCACGCAGCGCGCGCCCCGCGTGCCCTCACCCCCTCACGGCCGCGGCCGCGCCGGGTTCCCCACCACGGTGACGCCGGCCGGGACGTCGCGCGTGACCACGCTGCCCGCCCCGACGATCGCGTCGTCGCCGATCGTGACCCCGGGGAGGATGATCGCGCCGCTGCCGATCCAGACATTGGCGCCGATCACCACCGGGCGGGCGAATTCCAGCATCTGCCGCCGCTGCGCCGGGTCGCGCGGATGATCGGGTGTCAGGATCTGCACGGCCGTGCCGATCTGCGTCAGGTCGCCGATCGTGACCGACATCACGTCGAGGATCGCGCACCCGAAGTTCAGGAACACGCCGCGGCCCAGGCTGATGTTGTAGCCGTAGTCGCAGTGGAACGGCGGCCGGATGTTGCAGCCCGGACCGACGCGCGCGAAGGCCTCCTCTAGGAGTGCCTGCCGCTCGGGCTGGCTCCGCGTCTGCGTGGCGTTATACCGGTCCATCCATTCCGAGATGCGCCGGTTGTCGGCGGCCAGCTCCGGGTCGTCGGCGCAGTACAGCTCGCCGGCCAGCATCTTCTGCTTCTGGGTCTTCATGATCTCTGTCGTCACGGTGAGAACCTCCCTCCGGCCGCGTCGGTCCGCCTCCGGCCCGACACCGCGGGCCCCAGCTATGCGTACAGATGTACACATCGAGGCCGCGCGCGTCACGGCCCGGCTGCCCTGAACCGGATCCGAGGAGGTCTGCTTGCCCGCCGCCCAGCGCCGTTTCGACCCGAATCGCCGGGCGCGCATCGTCCGGGCGACCCTCGACGTCGTCGCCGAGCACGGCGTCGCCGGCACGACCCACCGCCGGGTCGCGGCGGCGGCCGACGTGCCGCTCGGCTCCATGACCTACCATTTCGACAGCCTCGACGCGCTGCTGACGGAAGCGTTCACCGGGCTGGCCGACACGGTCTCGGCGCGGTTCGCCGACCGGCTCGCCGCGGCCGCGACCGTCGACGAGGCCTGCGAGGCCGTGGTCGACCTGATCGTGAGCGACATCTGGGCGAGCCCGCGCACGATGCTGCTGAGCTACGAACTCTACGCCTTCGCGGCCCGGAACCCGCCGCTGCGCCGGGTGATGCAGGACTGGATGGCCAAGAGCCGCGCGGCCCTGGGGCGGCACTTCGCGCCGGAGACCGCCAAGGCCCTCGACGCGATGATCGAGGGCCTGACGATCCATCGCTCGGTCGACCCGCAGCCGGCGGATCGCGCGCAGGTGCGGGCGATCGTCGAGCGGCTGGTGCGGTAGGTCTGCTCCCGTCCGCGCCGCGACACGCTCCGGCGCGCCGGGCCCTCAAGCGATCGTGATCGCGGGGTGACAGGCGCCGAATGCCGCACGGTGCCGGCAAGGAATCCGCAACCATCGCACGAGCAGGTTCGTGCCGATATGCGCGCCGCCGGCGCGTCCGGGCGCGGTCCGCGTCGCTGGCAGGGATCCGCAAGCGCCGATGCAGACTGACGCGACCCGCCCGGCCGCGCCGCCGGATCCCGCTCGGCCTCAGGCCGCGGGCGAGCCTGCCCCCTGGGACGGGGCCCCCGGCTTCGGGCAGTGGCGCCTCGATCCGTGCACCCGCCGGGTGACCCGGTCGGCGAATCTCGCGCGGCTGCTCGGGACGCCCGGCGCGTGCGACCTGCCGCTCGCCGAGCACGTCGCCTGCTATCATCCGGACGACCGCGCCGCCCTGGTCGCGCGGCTCGAGGGGATCCTGGAGGGGAGCCGGCCGGCCATCCCCTACCAGGCGCGGGCCCGCGTCGTCCGCCCGGACGGGACCGTGCTGGACGCGATCATCCAGGGGCTGCCCGAGTCCGGGCCCGACGGCGCGCTCGTGGCCCTGCACGGCCTCATCCTCGATGTGACCGACCTCGTCCAGTCGGAGCGGCGGGCGCGCGAGACCGACATGATCCTGCGCGGCACGCTGGACAGCATGGAGCAGGGCCTGGTCGTCCTCGATGCCGGCCGGCGGGTGCGCGCGTTCAACCGGAGCGCCGCGGACCTCCTCGACCTGCCGGACGACATCCTGCGGGCGGGCGTCGCCCTCCCGGACATCCACGCCTACCAGCGGGCCCGCGGCGACTTCGCGGAGGCCGGGTCCGATCCGGGCTTCGCGACGGCCGGGCGCGGGCGGGGCCCGCTGCCGCCGCTGTTCGACTGGCGCCTGCCCAGCGGGCTGATCCTGGAAGTCCGGTGCGCGGCCCTGCCGGACGGCGGCACCGTCCTGACCTTCGGCGACGTGACGCAGAACCGGATCGCCGAGCGGGCGCTGGAGGAGAGCGAGCGCCGCTACCGGCTGCTGGCCGAGAACGCCACCGACATCATCATCTGGTCCGACCTGACCGCCCGCCGCCGCTACGTCTCGCCGGCGGTGCGCGCCGTCCTGGGCTACGACCCGCAGGACCTGATCGGCACCCACCCCCTCGACTTCGTCCACCCCGACGAGGTCGGCGCGTACCGCCGCGTGCTCGACGACCTCACCGGCGGCCGCGCGTCCCGCGCCCTGACCTCCCAGCGCTACCGGCACCGGGACGGGCACTGGGTCTGGCTGGAGATCTCGTTCAGCCTGACCCACGACCGGGCGACCGGCGCCCCGGACGGCTACGTCGCGACCCTGCGCGACGTGAGCGCCCGCAAGGCCGCGGAGGACGCCCTGCGCCTGAGCGAGGCCCGCTACCGGGCCCTGGCGGACGCGCTGCCGCAGCTCGTCTGGATCGCCAGCATCGAGACCGGCGACGCCTCCTACGTCAATCGGCGCTTCGAGGATTACTACGGCCCGATCGGCCCGACGCGCGCCGCCCGGATCGCCCGGACCCATCCCGACGACGCGGAGCGGATGGAGCGGCTCTGGTCGGAGGCCCCCACCCGCCGCGCGCCCTACGAGGTCGAGGGCCGCCTGCAGCGGCACGACGGCCCCTACCGCTGGCACAAGATCGTGCTCCTGCCGATCTGGCAGGGCGAGACCATGGTGGGCATGCTCGGCACCGCCCTGGACATCGACGAGATCGTCACCGCCCGGCGCGAGGTGGAGGCTGCCAGCAGCCTGCTGCACCTCGCCCAGCAGGCCGCGCATGCCGGAACGTGGCACCTCGACCTCGACAGCGGCCGGATCGAGTGGTCCCCCGAGAGCGCGCGCCTCCACGGCATCGAGACCGACCGGAACCACGTCCTCGACACCCGGGACTGGCTCGCGCTGATCGACCGCGGCGACGGGGAGCGCGCGATGGAGATCGCCGCGGCGGCCGCGGCCGCGGGGGAGACCTTCTCGATCGAGTTCCGCGTCCCCACCTCGGACGGGGGCGTGCGCTGGATCAACGGCGTCGGGCGCGGCGCGCCCGGGCAGGCGCGGCGGATGATCGGCCTCAACATCGACGTCACCGCCCGCAAGGCCGCCGAGGCGGCGCTCCTCGACGCCAAGGCGGCGGCCGACGCCGCGTGCCTGCAGGCGGAGCGGGCGAGCGCGGCCAAGAGCGAGTTCCTCGCCGCCATGAGCCACGAGATCCGCACGCCGCTCAACGGGGTGATCGGCTACGCCGACCTGCTCCTCGACGGGACGGATCTCGGCCCGGCGGCGCGCCGGAACGCCGACCGGATCCGCACCGCCGGGGCCGCGCTCCTGACGGTGGTCAACGACGTCCTCGACTTCTCGAAGGTCGAGGCCGGCCAGATCGAGATCGTGCCCCGGCCCTTCGCCCTGGAGGCGCTGATCGACAACGCGGTGTCGATCGTGCGCCCCTCGGCGGAGCGCAAGGGGCTCGCCCTCACGGTCGCCCTCGGCCCGGGCCTGCCCGACTGGATCGAGGGCGACGAGGACCGCCTCCGGCAGATCCTGCTCAACCTGCTCAACAACGCCATGAAGTTCACCGCCTCGGGCGGCATCGACCTGTCGGTCCGGGTCAGCCCGGACGCCGCCAGCGCGACCGGCGGGACGCGGCTGCGCTTCGCGGTCCGCGACACCGGCATCGGCATCCCGACCGACAAGTGCGACCGCCTGTTCCGGCGCTTCTCGCAGGTCGACGGCTCGATCAGCCGCGAGTACGGCGGCACCGGGCTGGGGCTCGCCATCTCGAAATCCCTCGTCACGCTGATGGGCGGGACGATCGGCGTCGCGAGCACGGTCGGTCACGGCTCGACCTTCTGGTTCGAAGCCGACCTGCCCGCCGCCTTCCCGCCGGCCCGCGAGACCGCGCCGGCCTCGGCGATCGCCCGCGCGACCGGCCGCCGCCTGCTCCTGGCCGAGGACGTGCCGCTCAACCAGGACCTCGCCCGGACGATCCTGGAGCGCGCCGGGCACGCGGTGGACGTGGTGGCCGACGGGGTCGCCGCGGTGGCGGCCGTCCAGCAGCGGTCCTACGACCTCGTGCTGATGGACGTGCAGATGCCCGTGATGGACGGCATCGCGGCGACCCGGAGGATCCGCGCCCTGGGCGGCGCCGCCGGCCGCCTGCCGATCCTCGCGATGACGGCGAACGTCCTGCCGCAGCAGGTGGCCGAGCTGCGCGCCGCCGGGCTCGACGACCATATCGGCAAGCCGTTCCGCGCGGACGCGCTGCTCGCCGCGATCGACCGCTGGGCGGGGCCCCGCGCGGAGCCGCCGCGCCGCGGGGGCACGATCGACCGCGCCACCCTGGACGAGATGACCGCGATGGTCGGCCGGGCGCGGATGGGCGATCTCCTGGCGATGCTGGCGAAGGAACTCGCCGAGCGGTTCGGGCCGGCGGCGCCCGACGGCGACCGGACGCGGCTGATGGGTGACGCGCACGCCATGGTGTCGGCGGCCAGCATGATCGGCTTCGTGGATCTGGCCGCGACCTGCCGGGCCTTCGAGACGGCCTGCCGCGCGGGCGACGACGTCACCGCGCTGCTGTCCACGCTCCGGGCCCAGGCGGCCGCGACGATCGACGAGATCGCGGTGCTGCGCGCGGCCTGAGCGGACGACCTGAACCCGCTCGCCCCCGCGGCGCGCACCACGCCCTCTTCGGCGGCCCGCGAGAGCCGCTCCCGGTCGTGCGGCGACCGGGCCGAGGACGGTTCGAGGACGGTTCGAGGACGGCTCGAGGATGGCCGTCGCCGATCCGGGCCGGGCGCCTGTCCCGCCCCTCCGACGACCCCGATCGGGACGATTCCACGACCGGACCGGGAAGGGGAACGGGAAGGGGAAGGGGAACGGGAACGGGAACGGGAACCGACGGCGTCGGTGATGCCGATGGCCGTCCGCCGGGCCGTCCGTCAGGCCGGGACCTGGAACACAACCTCAATCAGCATCAGCCATATATACGCATACTATTAGCGCCATATTCCAATCTATTCGGACATAACTTCTTATTACCTGTGATGACATAAGCCGCCTTCGCCGACCGAACTGCGTTCCGGCCTGCCGCTTATAGCCTCCACGAAGCTCTCCCCCTCTCGCGCATGCACCCCGCGTCGGACGCGGCGGCCCTGCGCCGCGACGCCCGGATTCCCATGACCCTGCGCATCGGCACCCGTCTCCAGTTGATCACCGCGATGGCCCTGCTCGGCATGGCGGTGCTGATCGGGCTGGCGGCCTGGGACCTGTCCCGGGTGATCGGCGACGCGCGCGCGCTGCAGACCCGCAACCTCGTCGAGGCGGCGCACGGGGCGCTGGCCTACTTCGAGGGCGAGGAGCGGGCGGGGCGGATGAGCCGCGCGGCCGCCCAGGCCGCCGCGATCGCGGAGATCCGCGGCCTGCACTACGCCGGCAGCGAGTATTTCTGGATCCAGGACATGCAGCCGCGGATGCTGCTGCATCCGAAGGACACGCTGATCGGTCAGGATGTCGGCGGCCTCACCGATCCGGCCGGCAAGCACCTCTTCGTCGCGATGGTGGAGCAGGTTCGCCGGGCGGGGGCGGGGTTCGTCGCCTATAGCTGGCCGAAACCGGGCCTCGACCGGCCCGTGCCCAAGATCTCCTACGTGAAGGGTTTCGCGCCCTGGGGCTGGATCATCGGGACCGGGATCTACGCGGACGACACCGCCGATCAGGTGCGCCCGGCCCTCCAACGCCTCCTCGCCGGCGCCGCCCTCGCCGCGCTGGTGATCGCCGGCCTGGCGACGCTGATCGGCCGGGGCGTCGCCCGCCCGATCCGGGCGCTGACCGACACGATGGACGGCCTCGCCGGGGGAGACCTCGAGCGGGCGGTGCCCCGCTCCGGCGGCACCGAGGAGATCGGCCGGATGGCCGCCGCCGTGCAGGTGTTCAAGGACAACCTGATCCGCACCCGGCAGCTCGAGGCGGAGACGGCGCGGGCCCGCGCCTCGGCCGAGGCGCAGCGCCGTGCCGGCATGCGCCAGATGGCGGACGGTTTCGAGGCCGCGGTCGGGGGCATCATCGGGCAGGTCTCGGCCGCGGCCACCGAGCTGCAGGCCACCGCCGGTTCCATGTCGGGCTTGGCCGGCCAGACCTCGATCCAGTCCCGCACGGTCGCGGCGGCGGCCGAGAAAGCCGCCGACAACGTCGGCACGGTCGCGGCGGCCGCCGAGGAACTGGGCGCTTCGGTGCAGGAGATCGGCCGGCAGGTCCAGGGCTCGGCCGGCCTCGCCCAGGCGGCGGTCGGCGAGGCCGACCGGACCGGCGCGCTGGTGCAGGAGCTCAGCGCGGCCGTGACGCGGATCGGCGACGTCGCCGGGCTGATCGCCGCGATCGCCGGCCAGACCAACCTCTTGGCGCTCAACGCCACGATCGAGGCGGCCCGTGCCGGCGCGGCCGGGCGGGGCTTCGCGGTCGTGGCCTCCGAGGTGAAGGCCCTGGCCGAGCAGACCGCCAGGGCGACGGCGGAGATCTCGGGGCAGATCGCGCGGGTTCAGGGCGTGACCGGGCAGGCGGTCGGCGCGGTCGGCGCGATCACGGCGCGCATCCGCGAGATCGACGCCGTGGCGACCTCGATCGCGGCCGCCGTGGAGCAGCAGGGCGCGGCCACCCAGGAGATCGTGCGCAACGTCGGGGAGGCCGCGCAGGGGACCGGGGCGGTGACCGGCACGATCGCGCGCGTGGCGGGTGCCGCCGGGGAGACGGGCGCGGCGGCGGGGCAGGTGCTCGGCGCGGCCTCCGCGCTGTCGCGTCAGTCCGAGCACCTCGCCGCCGAGGTCGGGCGCTTCCTCGCGACGGTGCGCGCCGCCTGAGCCGCGGGCGCGGCCCCGCGCGGGACCGCGCCCGGGGTTTTGCACGCCGAAATTTTCGTCTCCCGCGGGCGCGGCGGCCAGCAGCAACGATCCCGGCCGTCGGTCCGGCCCGCCGGACCGTGCCGGGCCAAGCGCTGCATCGACCCGGCGTGGCGCCGCGCCTCCGCTCCGAGACGCTCCGGGACGACGAGGAGCGGCATCTCCGATCGGATCGTTCCGGAGATCAGGCCACGATCTCGCGCGCTCCGGGGAGATGAACATCCCGACGCGCGCGATCTTCGCGCCGCCGGGCGCGACCGTCCCCGGCCCGCTTGCCGCCGCGACGGCCCGCGGCGCGGCGCGGATCCCGGGCGCGGCCCGGCCGGAGCGCGGGCCGCGGGCGCGCGGGTGGCGCGCCCGGAACGGCCGCCCGGGCCCTTGCCTTCGACGCCGAGCTTGGCCGACCCTGGACCCCGGCCGCCCGAGTCGCCTCCGCGCCGGGCCGGCCGGAGAGGGGACATCTCATGACATCAGCCGGTCCGCACCGCCGCGCCGTCGCGCTGGCCGCCCTGGCCACCCTGGTTCTCGGCGCGCCGCTCCCCGGCACCGCCCGCGCGGCCGACCGGGAGGTCACCTTCGCCCACCAGGACATGGTGGTGCCGTTCCGCGCCCTGATGGCCTCCGGGGCGATCGAGAAGGCGACCGGTTACACGATCCACTGGCGCAAGTTCGGCGGCGGCGGCGACGTGATCCGCGCCATGGCCTCGGGCAGCGTCCAGATCGGCGAGGCGGGGTCGAGCCCGATCGCGGCGGCCGCCTCGCAGGGGCTCGACATCCAGCTGTTCTGGATCCTCGACGAGATCGCCGACGCCGAGCAGCTCGTGGCCCGCGCCGGCAGCGGCGTGACGGGCGTGGCCGACCTGCGCGGCAAGACGATCGCGGTCCCGTTCGTGTCGACCGCCCACTACCAGCTGATCGCCGCCCTGGCGGAGGCCGGGCTGACGCAGGCCGATGTCCGGATCCTGAACATGCGCCCGCCCGAGATCGCCGCCGCCTGGGAGCGCGGCGACATCGACGCGACCTTCATCTGGGATCCGGTGCTCGCCCGGGTGAAGAAGTCCGGCACGGTGGTGGTCTCGGCCGGCGACCTCGCCCGCCGGGGCAAGGCGACCTTCGACGGACTCGTGGTCGACCGGGCCTGGGCGGCGCGGAACCGCGACTTCCTGGCGACGCTCGTCCGGCTGATCGCCGCCCAGGACGCGGCCTACGCCGCCAAGCCCTGGGGCGCCGACGCGCCGGAGGTGGCGGCGGTGGCCCGGGTCACCGGCTCGGCCCCCGCGGAGGTGCCGGCGAGCCTCGCGGCCTACCGGTTCCCGACCCTGGAGGCGCAGGCCTCGCCGGCCTGGCTCGGGGGCGGCGCCGCCAAGGCCCTGACCGAGACCGCCGCGTTCCTGAAGGCGCAGGGGCGCGTGCAGGCGCTGGCGCCCGACTACGCCCGGTTCGTCACGACGGAGTTCGTCGAGGCGGCCCGGAAATAGCCTGTCGCCGGACCGGAGGGCCCATGATCGAGATCCGCAACCTGAGCGTCCGCTACGGGCAGGGCGCCGACGCGGTCGCCGCGCTGTCGGGGATCGACCTGACCATCGCGCCCGGTGAGTTCGTGGTGGCGCTCGGCGCCTCGGGCTGCGGCAAGACCACCCTGCTCTCGGTGATCGCGGGGTTCCTGGCGCCCAGCGAGGGCCGCATCCTCCTCGACGGGGTGCCGGTCCGGGGGCCGGGGGCCGAGCGGGGCGTGGTGTTCCAGCGCCACGCCCTGATGCCCTGGCTGGACGTGGCCGAGAACGTGGCCTTCGGGCCGAAGATGCGGGGCGTGCCCCGGGCCGAGCGGCGGCGGATCGCCCTGGCGATGCTCGACCTCGTGGGCCTGCCCGACTGCGCCGACCGGAAGGTCCACGAGCTCTCGGGCGGCATGCAGCAGCGGGTCGGCCTCGCCCGGGCGCTCGCCGGAGACCCGCGCGCCCTGCTGATGGACGAGCCGCTCGGCGCGCTGGACGCCTTCACCCGCGAGCAGATCCAGGAGCTGATCCTCGAGATCTGGCACCGGACCGGCAAGATAGACTTCTTCATCACCCACGACGTCGAGGAGGCGGTGTTCCTCGCCACCCGGCTGGTGATCATGAGCCCGCGGCCCGGCCGCATCGTCGAGACGCTGGACCTGCCCTTCTCCCGGGCCGCGGTCGCCGGCCGCGACACGCGGGCCGTGAAGTCGGACCCCGCCTTCATCGCCGTGCGCGAGCGCGTGCTCGCGCGCATCCGCGGCGCCGCCGACGCGGCGGCCGAGGCCGTCCGATGAGCGCTCTGTCCCGCGCCGCGCCGGACGCGGTCCCGGCCTCGGCGCCGGCCCCGCGGGCGCGTTTCGGATCCCGCCGCGGCGGGATCCTGGTGCCGGCGGTCAGCACCGTCACCGTGCTGTCGGCCCTCGGCCTCTGGCTGGTCGCCACCCGCGCCGGCTGGGTGAAGCCGCTGTTCCTGCCGCCGCCGGAGGCGGTCCTGGCGGCCTTCGGGCAGGCCTGGCGCGGGGAGATCGACGGCGCCCCGCTCGGGCTCCACATCGGCGACAGCCTCCTGCGCGTCCTCGGCGCCTTCGCGCTCGCCGCCCTGTTCGGCATCCCGGCCGGGCTCGCCATGGGCACGAGCCGGATCGCCCGGGGCATCCTCGACCCGCCGATCGAGTTCTACCGGCCGCTGCCGCCGCTCGCCTACCTGCCGCTGATGATCATCTGGTTCGGGATCGGCGAGCTGTCGAAGGTGCTGCTGATCTTCCTCGCCTGCTTCGCCCCGGTGGCGCTCGCCGCGCGGGCGGGGGTGCGCTCCGCCTCGCTCGACCAGATCAACGCCGCGCGCGCCCTCGGGGCGAGCCGCTGGCAGGTCCTGCGCCACGTGGTCTTCCCGGCGGCGCTGCCGGAGATCCTGATCGGCCTGCGGATCGGCATGGGCGTGGGCTGGACCACCCTGGTGGCCGCCGAGATGGTGGCGGCCCAGGCCGGGCTCGGGCAGCTCGTCCTCAACGCCTCCAACTTCCTGCGCACGGACGTGGTGCTGATGGGCATCCTGGTGATCGGCCTGTTCGCCGGCCTGTTCGAACTCGGGATGCGGGCCCTGGAGCGCGTGCTGGTACCCTGGAAGGGCAGAAACTAGCGCCGCCGCAGCACCTGCTTGAGCCGGCTGTCCGCGTGCGGATCGACGTAGTGCAGCAGGGCGGTGGCCCGGATCGCGTCGGACGCGCAGGGCTCGTTCGTGTGCAGCGAGCGGTAGCCCCAGAAGAAGTAGAGGCTTCCCGGCTTCAGCGACAGGCGGATCACGCGGTTGCTGCCGCGGTCGTAGGCGCGGGTCAGGAGCGTCTGCGCGAGCGGATTGTCGACCAGCACCTTGTCCACGAGGTTGACGAGGTAGCTCCGACGCAGCGGGCGGGTGTTCGGGTGGATGATCAGGCGCCCCGGGGACCCGTGGTCCGGCATCGTGACGGGGATGAGGGCCGTGAGCACGTAGGAGTCGAAGTGGAAGCGCATCGAGTGCGTCCTGGCGCCCCCTCCCGCCAGGCAGCGCAGGATCTGGTAGAAGCCGACATCCGGCGCGGGCCGTCCCACGGCGCTCTCGTAGATGCCGCGGCACAGGGCGTTGAAGGCCGGGTCGTCCGGCAGGGCGGCCAGGAACGTGCCGCCGAGATCCTTCGTCCCGGCGAAACCCGCGTACTCGCCGCCCTTCGCGGCGACCGCCCGCGCGACGAAAGCCTGCGCGACACGCAGGTCCTCCGGGCTCACGTAGTCCTCGAGAACCGCGTAGCCCCGTGACGTGATCTGCTGTGCAATCGCCCCCGCGACCGGTCCGGAGGGGGCCTTGAACATGTAGCTCATGGGACCGTACCTTGCCGACGCGCGCCGCACGACGCCTGAGAGCCGGTAAATCCGCTACCAAGAACACTATCTAAGCCTATACAACCCAATTCGGCAATCGTTAACCGGCATAAATAGCTGCACGGGATGGCGCAATTTGCGCCATTACTGCACAGTCCGCCGGAGCAGATGGATTCGTTCTCGCGGCGCGGCGATGGATGGTTCCGCGCGGAGGCTCTGTGGATCAACGGAGCCTGCCGTCTCGCGCGGGTCTCTGCATCCACGTCCGCGTCCCGACAAGATGTGGGGCCCATCAGGCAGCGGACGTGGAGGTCGGCAGAACCAACCCGTCCTTGATCGCGTCGGCCCGCGCGCCGGTCGCCCTCATTTGATGTGCTGACGAACCGCCCTCGGCCGTCGCGCGGATGTCCAGGGCGCGCCCGATCCGCTCCGGGTCGGGGGCGGCGCCGGTTCCGCTCCTGCCGGCGCAGATCAGGTGCCGGCCAGTGGAAGGGACGGCCCGTCGCCGCGCGAAGCAGAAGAAAATTCTCTTCCGGCCCTCCGCTCAACTCTGGCGGAAGCCTAGGGCCGGCCAACCGGACATGGAGAGACAACACATATATTTGAATACAAGATCTTTACGAACATTTATATTACGCTAAAACGAATTAGGCAGGATCACACGCGTCGTGCAGCATCGCCTCTGGTTGCGGTGAGATCGGGGATGTCTCGGATGGACCACGCGGACGACGTCGTATCCGAGGCGGCGCTCCTCGCGGCGCTCGAGGCCTCCGGCGGCGTCGGCTTCTGGATGTGGGACATCCGCCGGGACGAGGCGCGGGCCGATCCGGTGAGCGCCCTGCTGTTCAACATCAGCCCGGCCCGGTCGCGGGCCGGGGTCAGCCTCGCCGAACTCTTGAAGGCCGTCCATCCGGACGATCAGCCCCATATCTCGCAGGTCATCCTGGACTGTGTCCGGACCGGCGGCTCCTACACGGCCGAGTACCGCGTCTGCTCGCCGGAGGGGCGGCTGCGGTGGCTGTTCACCCGCGGGCACTTCTACCTGGACCCGGACGGGCGGCCGACCACCGGACGGGGCGTGATCGTCGAGATCTCGGACAGCAAGTCGGCCGGCGCGGCCTTCGCGGAGCGCGACGGGGTCACGATCGACGATGCGCTCAACCGCACCGCCGACCTCTGCCTGTCGCTGCACAACACCGTCTCGGCGCTCGGCGACACCGCCCTGGTGGCGCTGGCCGAGACGCTGCTCCTCGAGACCGGCAAGCGCCTCGCAGAGCGCCAGCGCGCCGAGCGCAGCGGCGCCCTGCACTGAGCGGGGCGTCCGCTAGAGGTCGCGGATCTTCCGCTCGATGCGCGCCGCCTCGGCTTCGTCGACCTCCACCGGCCGGCCGGTATCGTTCGGCAGGCCGGGCCCCGTCTGGGCGATGGTCTCGTCGCGGGGGCGGGCGCTCGGGCCGTCCGAGAGCGGCGGCTCCTTCGGGCGTTCGCGCTCCTGGTCCATCGCCATCCTCCAGGTCCGAGACCGCGCCCCGGCCGGATGCCGGGCGCGCCTCACAGGACCAGAACCCCGCGCGGCCCCGTCCGGGTCCCGGCGCCGTGCCGTCCCGCTCGGGACCGGCGCACGCCCCGCGCGGTGACGGGGCGGGCCAGGCCCGCGCGGCCGGGCGGCCCTGCGCCTGCGACCTTCCGACCGGAACTTGGCCGTGCGGCACCCGTGTTTGCCGGTTGAAAGAGCCCCGGGCTCGCAACCACTGAGAGGTGAACACCATGACCATGGACGCCCGCGAGATCTACGTCACGGCCCTGAAGAACACCCATGCTGTGGAGATGCAGGCGCTGCAGATCATGGAGCGGCAGGTCGAGCGCCTGGAACGCTACCCCGAGATGGAGCAGGCCCTGCGCCGCCACATCGAGGAGACGCACGGGCAGCGCCACCGGCTGGAGGAGGCGCTCCAGAGCCTGGGCGACAGCCCCTCGACCCTCAAGGAGGGCTTCCTCGGCTTCGTCGGCAACATGATGGCGCTGGGCCACACGCCGGCCCAGGACGAGATCCTGAAGAACACCTACGCCAACCACGCCTTCGAGAATTTCGAGATCGCCGCCTACGAGTCGCTGCTCACCATCGGCGACGCGGCCGGCCAGCAGGGCCACCGGACGGCGTTCGAGCAGTCGCTGAAGGAGGAGCAGGCCATGGCGGAGGCGGTCCGCAAGCTGATCCGCCCGACCACCGAGCGCTACCTCTCCCTGACGACGTCCGGCGCCAAGGCCGACCGCTGAGGTCCCGCCGTCCCCGCCCCGAGACGGGGCGGGGACGGCGCCCTCGTGCACCTTCACCCCTTCCCGAGCCACGTCGAACCGGCCTGATCGCGCGCCCATGGACACCGGAAGCCGCCCATCGACGGACAGCCCCCGGCCGGAGCCGGGATCCCCCGGCGGAGCCCTGGGACGTGGCTGCGTCCATCTCTGCGTCGACATGCAGCGCATGTTCGCCGAGTCGACCGACTGGCAGACGCCGTGGATGAACCGCGTCCTGCCCCAGGTCTGCCGCCTCGCGGCGGCGCACCCGGAGCGGACCGTCTTCACCCGCTTCATCCCGGCAGCCCGGCCGGGCGAGGGCCGCGGCACCTGGGCGACCTACTCGCGGCGCTGGGCCGGCATGACCCGGGAGCGCCTCGACCCGGGTCTGATCGACCTCGTCCCGGATTTGGCCCGGCTGGCTCCGCCCGCCGAGATCGTCGACAAGACCGTCTACTCGCCCTGGCTGGAGACCGGCCTCGACGCGCGCCTGAAGGCGCGGGGCGTCGACACCCTGATCGTCACGGGCGCCGAGACCGACGTCTGCGTGCTGGCCGCCGTGCTCGGCGGGGTCGATCTCGGCTACCGGATCGTGCTGGCCACCGATGCCCTGTGCAGTTCCTGCGACGAGGCGCACGACGCCCTCCTGCTGATGTACCGGATGCGCTACGGCCACCAGGTCGAGACGATGACGACCGCCGAGATCCTCGACCGCTGGCACTGAGCCGGCCGCCCGCCTGCCCGCCGGGCCCGAACATTCGCCCTGTAATGGCCAAGCTCAGGCGAGTTCTCCGCCGGGTGCCGCCGGCCTTCCCGGTTCACGAACACTCGATCCGTGCGCTCGCGCACGCGAAAAACAGTCGCAACGCATGAACCAGCGGCCGGCGCGACCGTTATGCTCCTGAACACGGTTCCGGAGGAAAGGTTATGGCCAAGCACGAGATCCTCGGCTACTTCGAGCACCGCCGCGACGGAGCCTGGGTCTGCGTCCGTCCCTTCACCCTGACCACGCGGGATGCCAGCGTCGACATCCGTCAGGGCATGCGCTTCGACTACGGCAAGCGTGTCGGGGGCGTCGATCTGGCCGAGTACCTCGAGCGCCTGGGCTCGCAGTTCGGGTCCTGAGAGAGCGGCCGCCGGCCCGCAACACAGCGCAGATCCCTCGACGCGGCGCCGGGCGTGACCCCGGCGCCGCGTCGCGTCGTTCCGGCCCCGTTCAGGCGCCCCCCCACTGCATCGTCAGGCCACCGTCGACCACCAGGGTGTGGCCGGTGACGTAGGCGGCGTCGTCCGAGGCGAGGTAGAGGATCGCCCGGGCGATCTCCTCCGGCTGGCCGGCCCGGTGCCACGGGATCCGCTCCAGAGACTGGTCGAGAACCTCCCGCTTCTCGAACCGGTCGGCGGTCATCGGCGTCTCGATCAGGCCCGGGGCGACGTTGTTGACGTTGATCCGGTCCTCCGCGAGTTCCCGCGACAGCGACCGGCAGAGGGAGCCGAGCCCGGCCTTCGACATGCCGTAGGGGGCGCTCTCCGGCGTCGGCAGGTGCTGGGCCACGGAGGAGACGAACACGATCTTGCCGTTCCCGCCCTGCGCCCGGCGCATCCGAATGAAGGGGCGGGCGCAGAACAGCGGCCCCATGAGGTTCACCCGCAGGATCCGCTCCAGCACCGCGTCGTCCATCTCGGCGACCGGCATGCCGCTCATGGCCTGCCCGGCATTGGCCACGAGGATGTCGAGGGTGCCGAACTCGCTGCCGATGCGGTCGAAGGCCGCCGTGACCGCCGCCGGGTCGCCGACATCGAGCTGGAGCACCAGCGCCCGGCGGCCCGCGGCCTCGACCCGCGCGGCGGTCTCCCGGATGCCGTCGGCGTCGCTGTGATAGGTGATGGCGACGTCGGCGCCCGCGCGGGCGAGCAGCTCCGCGGTCGCCTGCCCGATGCCGGAATCGGCCCCGGTGACCAGGGCACGGGTGTCGGTGAAGCTCATCGCGGATCTCTCGCTGGCGCCGCCGTCGCGGCCGGGTGCCTGGGCAATGGGTGTCGCCGGGGCCGGTTCCGGGCGCGCGCAGCCGCCGCAGGGGAACCCGATCCGGGTTCGCGTCTTTGACGCTCCGCCTCCGCATGGCCTAGTGAGGACGCATGTCCCTGGAAGTTACGATCCCCTCGCTCGCGGAGGAGTGCGCGCCCGACACGCGGAGCCGCATCCTCGCGACGGCGGACGCGTATTTCCGGGAGATCGGCTACCAGAAGACGACCGTGGCCGACATCGCCCGGACGCTGAAGATGAGCCCGGCCAACGTCTACCGCTTCTTCGAGTCGAAGAAGGCGATCAACGAGGCGGTGCTGGAGCGGCTGATCGGCGAGAGCGAGGCGGTGATCCTCGGCATCGCCGACCGGCCCGGCCTCGACGCCGCCGCGCGCCTCGCGGCGGCGATCGAGGCCCTGCATCGCGACTGCACCCGGCGCTGCGAGACGTTTCCCCGCCTGCACGAGATGATCGAGGCGGCGATGGCGGAGAGCTGGGACGTCTGCCGCCACCACGTGGCCCGGATCACCGCCGGGTTCGAGCGGATCATCCGCGACGGGGTGGCGCGGGGCGAGTTCGAGGCGGCCGATCCCGCCGAGGCGGCCGCCTGCATCCACGTCGCCATCGCCCGCTACACCCACCCGCTGCTGGTGGGCTGCTCCACCCTTCAGCCGGTGCCGCCCATGGCGGCGATGACCGCGTTCCTGTTGCGGAGCCTCGCGCCGCGCAGGCCCCTGTCGTAGCGCGCCGGGGCCGCCCCTCTCGGGTTCCGCCCCTTGCCCCGCGGGCTACTCGGAGGCCGGTCCCGCCTCCGGCGCCGGCTCGGAGGCGCTGGGCTGCGGGCCGTCATAGCCCTCGATCACCAGGATCTCGGCCTCGACGCCGCCGCGCTGCTTGGCCCTGGCGGCCTGGTAGAGGTCGGAGTTCCAGCAGGCGAGGGCGTCGGCGTAGCTCGGGAACTCGATCACCACGTTGCGGGACCGGGCCGGGCCCATCACCGCCGCGTGGGCGCCGCCGCGCACGAGGAAGCGGCCGCCGAACTTGGCGAAGGCCGCGCCGTTGGCCGCCACGTAATCCTTGTAGGCCTCCGCGTCGCGGACATCGACCCGCGCGATCCAGTAGCCCTTCGTCATGCCGCGTCTCCTGCCCTGCGGAGCGAAGTGGATCCGGCCCGCGCGAAGGCAATCCCTGTCCGGGTCAGGCGAGGTCCGCCACGATCGCCTGCGCGACCGCGCGGGGGTCGGCGGCACCGGTGATCGGGCGGCCGACCACCACGTGGTCGATCCCGGCCCTGCGGGCATCGCCCGGCGTCATGACCCGCTTCTGGTCGCCGGCCTCGGCGCCCGCCGGGCGGATGCCCGGGGTGACGATCAGCCTGTCCGGCCCGACGATGCGACGGACCGAGCCCGCCTCGGCGGCCGAGCAGACGAGGCCGTCGATGCCGATCTCGGCGGCCTGGGCGGCGCGCTTGGCGACGAGCTCCGCCACCGGCAGGCCGTAGCCGGCCTCCGCGGCGTCGGCATCGTCGTAGGAGGTGAGCACCGTCACGGCGAGGATCCTGAGCCCCGCGCCCCGGCCGCGGACCGCCGCCCGCATGGTCTGCGGGTAGGCGTGGACGGTGAGGAAGGTGGCGCCCGAGCCCGAGGCCGAGCGCACGCCCTCCTCGACGGTGTTGCCGATGTCGTGGAGCTTCAGGTCGAGGAAGACCTTGAGGCCGCGGGCCGCCAGCCGCTCGGCCAGGGCGAGGCCGCCCGCGTAGCCGAGCTGGTAGCCGATCTTGTAGAAGGTCGCGGCGTCGCCGATCCGGTCGATCAGCGCCTCGGCCGCCTGCACGCTCGGCAGGTCGAGGGCCACGATCAGGCGGTCGCGGGGGTCGGCAATCTCGGTCATCGGCGCGTCCTTCGGGGGTCGCGGCAGCGATCCCGCGGAACGCCGGCGACGTCAATGCCGGCACGGCCCCTCACCCCGCCATCACCCGCGCCACCTCGGCGCGCAGCACCGGCAGCAGCTCCGCCTCGAACCAGGGCTCGCGCTTCAGCCAGCCGTTGTTGCGCCAGGACGGGTGGGGCAGGGGCAGGACCCGGGGGCGGCGCGGCTCGGCCAGGATCTCCCGCCAGCGCCGCACCGTCCCGGTGAGGCCGCCCTCCATCCGCCCGAGATGCCAGCCCTGCGCGTACTGGCCGATCACCAGGATCAGCTCCAGCTCCGGCAGGCCGGAGAAGAGCTCCGCCCGCCAGCGCTCGGCGCATTCCCGGCGGGGCGGCCGGTCGCCGCCCTTGGCGTCGAGGCCGGGGAAGCACGACCCCATCGGCACGATGGCCACCCGGGCGGGATCGTAGAACCGCGCCTCGTCGAGGCCGAGCCAGGCGCGCAGCCGCACCCCGGACGGGTCGGTGAAGGGCTGTCCCGTGCGGTGGGCCCGGGTGCCGGGCGCCTGGCTGGCGATACAGAGGCGCGCCGTGGCCGAACCCTGGACGATCGGGCGGGGCTCCTGGGGCAGGGGCGGCCCGTAGAGCGGGCTGTCGCGGCAGAGGCGGCAGGCGCGCAGGCGCGCGGCGGTGTCGTCGAAGGCGGGCATGCCCCGGAGATGGCGTCGCGGCGCCCGAAAAAGAAACGGCGCGGTGTCGCGCCGCGCCGTCGTCAGTCGGGTCTCTTGCCTTGGGGGGAAGGCCCCTCCGTCCTACGCCGATGCGCGCGATCGGAACGTGCGTTTCCTCACGCGCCCTTCACGCCCGAGAGGTCGAGGGGCAGCGAGCGCAGGCGCCGGCCGGTCGCGGCGAAGACCGCGTTGGCGATCGACGGCCCGAGCACGGGTACGCCCGGCTCGCCGATCCCGGTGGGCGCCACCTGGCTCGGCACGATGTGCACCTCCACCTTCGGCATCTCGCTCATCCGGGTCGGCTCGTAGGCGTCGAAATTGTGCTCCTGCACGTGGCCCTCCTTGAGGGTGATGCGGTTCCGCAGCACCGCCGACAGGGCGAAGCCGACCGCACCCTCGACCTGCGCGCGGATCACGTCCGGGTTGACCGGCACGCCGACATCCACGGCCGCCACGATCCGGTTCACGCGGATCGCGGCGTCGCGCGCCGTGACGTCGGCCACCATGGCGACGTAGGAGCCGAAGGATTCGTGGACCGCCACCCCGAGGCCGCGCCCCTGCTCCTGCGGCTTGGCGCTCCAGCCGGCCTTCTCGGCGGCGAGCTTGAGCACGCCGGAGAGCCGCGGCGCCTGGGTCAGGAGGGACAGCCGGTAGGCCACCGGATCGACGTTGGCGGCGTGGGCCAGCTCGTCGATCATCACCTCCATCACGTGGGCCGTGTGGGTGTGGCCGACCGAGCGCCACCACAGGACCGGCACGCCCTCGCGGCCGTTATGGACACCGAAGCGGTAGGCCGGCAGCGCGTAGGCGGTGTCGGAGGCGCCCTCCACGGTGGTCGAGTCGACGCCGTTCTTCACGATCATCGCCTCGAAGGGCGAGCCGATCATGATCGACTTGCCGACCATGACGTGGTCCCAGCCGACCACCGCGCCCTTGCCGTCGATGCCGGCCCGGACCCTGTGCAGCACGGTCGGGCGGTAATAGCCGCCGGCCATGTCGTCCTCGCGGGTCCAGACGAGGTGCACGGGGGCCTTCTCGCCCGACGCCTTGAGGACGGTCGCGGCCTCCGCGAGGTAGTCGGCGGTGGGCGTCGCCCGGCGGCCGAAGGAGCCGCCGGCCCAGTTGCTGTGCAGCCGGACCCGGTCGGGCGTCACCCCGAGGATCGCCGCCATGGTGGCCTGCTCGACGGTCTGGAACTGGAAGCCCGCGTAGACGTCGTAGCCGCCGTCGGCCGCCCGCTCGATCGTGGCGTTGAGCGGCTCCATCGCCGCGTGCGCGAGGTAGGGGAAGGTGAACTCGGCCTCGACGACCTTGGCGGCGCCCTTCAGGGCCGCCTGCGGGTCGCCGCGCTCGGACGCGGTGAGGCCGGGACTCTTGGCCCGCTCGCGGTACTCGGCGAGGATCGCGTCGGACGAGCGGGTCTCGGCGGTGCTGTCGTCCCAGGCGACGGTCAGCGCCTCGCGGCCCTTCATGGCCGACCACGTGTCGCGGGCGATCACCGCCACGCCGGTCGGCACCTGCACCACGTCGAGGACGCCCGCGACCTTCCGGGCGGCCGCGGCGTCGAAGCTCTTCACGGTGGCGCCGAAGCGCGGCGCCCGGGCCACGACGGCCGTGACCTGGTTCGGGCGGCGGATGTCGAGGGAGTAGACCGCCGTGCCGTTCGTCTTGGCGACGGAATCGAGGCGCGGCACCTTCTGGCCGATCAGCGTCCACTCGCTCGGGTCCTTGAGCCGCGGCTCGGACGGCACCGGCAGGGAGGCCGCCGAGGCCGCGAGCTCCCCGAACCGGGCCTGCCGGCCGGACGGGGCGTGGCGCACGAGATGGTCGGCGACCGTGATCTCGGCGACCGGCACCTTCCAGCGGAAGGCGGCCTCGGCCGTCAGCATCTCGCGGGCGGCCGCGCCGGCCTTGCGCAGCTGGAACCACGAATTGGCCACCGCGGTCGAGCCGCCGGTGCCCTGGATCGGGCCCATCAGGGTGTTGTTGTACAGCGCCGCGTCGGCGGGCGCGAACTCCGTGCGGACCTTCGCCCAGTCGGCGCCGAGCTCGTCGGCCAGGATCGTGGCGAGCCCGGTCGTGTTCCCCTGGCCCATGTCGAGGTGCTTGATCACCACCGTGACGGTGTCGTCGGCGCCGATCCGCACGAAGGCGTTGGGCTGCGCCTTCACGTCGGCGAGGTTCGGGCCGGGCGCGGCGCGGGCGGGTTTCGGGTCGAGCCGGAACGCGACCACGAGGGCGCCGGCGCCGGCCAGCAGGCCGCGGCGGCTGGGACGGGCGGGCAGGGGGCTCGGTCGACGGGCGTTCAGCATGGCGGCGAGGCTCCGGTCGGGACCGCGGGGGAGGGCGGGAAGGTGGGCGCCGGGACGGATCAGGCGAGGCTGCGCGCGGCTTCGTGAATCGCCGCGCGGATGCGCTGATACGTGCCGCAGCGGCAGATGTTGCCGTCCATGGCGCCGTCGATGTCGGCGTCGGTCGGCTTGGCGTTGCCCGAGAGCAGGCCGATCGCCGACATGATCTGGCCGGACTGGCAGTAGCCGCACTGGACCACGTCGAGCTTGCGCCAGGCCGCCTGGACGGCCTCGGCCACCCGGCCCGACACGCCCTCGATGGTGGTGACCTGCGCGGTGCCGACATCGCCCAGGCGCGTCTGGCAGGCGCGGACCGGCTGGCCGTCGAGGTGGACCGTGCAGGCGCCGCACTGCGCGATGCCGCAGCCGTACTTGGTGCCGGTGGCGTCGAGCCGGTCGCGCAGCACCCAGAGCAGGGGCATGTCGGGATCGGCGTCGATCGCGTGCGTGACGCCGTTGACGGTGAGATTCGGCATGGTCGGCGACCCTCTCTCGACGCGCGTGTCCGGGCGCCCCGGACCGCGGCGTGCGGCCGCGCTCGGGCAAGCGGGCCTGCACACCAGGATAGCGAGTGCGGGCCCGGACACGATGTGCGGCACCGCACGCCGATCCGGCGGCACGACAGTCTCGATACAGCCCGCGATGCTTAAGATTGCAGGGATGTCGGCAGCCGCTTCTTAACACATCCGCCCCATCCTCACGGAGTGCTTCCCAGCCACCGCCGCCCGTCCGCGCATTCGAGCCGAGTTTCAAGACGCGCATGTCCGATCTCACCGTCGAGATGGTCCAGCGCGGTCGCGGCCCCTCGACGGAGGAGGCGGCGCGCCGCCTCGGGGTTGCCCGCGAGATCCGCTCGGCCCGCGAGAAGCTGACCTCGCAGACCGGACTTGAGCGGGCCTTCGACTACGAGCTGCTGCGCCACTACGCCCAGTACCGGGCCGGGGCGGGCATCCCGCTGGCGGGGTTCGCGGCGGCGCTGGCCGCGGCGGCGACCTTCTGGATCGCGCCGCCGGTGGCGGCGGCCTGGGCGCTCGGCGTCTTCCTCATGATCACGCTCAACACGACGTTGAGCCGGCGCTTCCTCCGCGCCGACCCGGCGACGATCCCGCTCGCCCGCTGGCGGCGCCGCTTCCTGGTCGGCGAGGTGCTGCAGAGCCTGTCGTGGGCCGCGATGATCGGGCTCGGCACCACCGGCGGCTGGACCTTCGCGCTGTTCGGCCTCGTCATCGCCTCCGCGGTCACAACCATGCTGGCCGCGACGGTGCCGCTCGCCGCCGTCGCCGCCCTGGTGCCGCTGGCCCTCGCCACCGCCTCGCTCGCGGCCTTCTCCCGCGGGATGGACCTGCTGATGCTGGTGGTGATGGCCGGCGGCGCGCAGGTCTTCTTCCTCGGCCTGTCCCGCCGTCTCTACACCTCGACGATGGGCGCCCTGCGCTCCCGCGCCGAGAAGGACGCGGTGTTCGGCGAGCTGGAGCAGGCCAAGGCTAACTCGGACGAGGCCCGCCGCCGGGCCGAGGAGGCCAACCTCGCCAAGTCGCGGTTCCTGGCCACGATGAGCCACGAGCTGCGCACGCCGCTCAACGCCATCCTGGGCTTCTCGGAGGTGATGAAGAACGAGGTGTTCGGCACCCACACGGCGCCGTCCTACCGCGAGTACTCGCACGACATCCACGACAGCGGGATGCACCTCCTGAACCTGATCAACGAGATCCTCGACCTGTCGCGGATCGAGGCGGGGCGCTACGAGCTCAACGAGGAGCCGGTGCAGCTCGCCCACGTGGTCGAGGAGTGCCGCCACATGATGGGCCTGCGGGCCAAGGCGAAGAACCAGACCTTCCACGACCTCGTCGACGGCTCGCTGCCGCGGCTCTGGGCCGACGAGCGGGCGCTGCGCCAGATCGTCCTGAACCTCCTGTCGAACGCCGTGAAGTTCACGCCCCCGGGCGGCGAGATCTGGCTGAAGGTCGGCTGGACCGCCTCCGGCGGGCAGTACGTGTCGGTGAAGGACAGCGGCCCGGGCATCCCCGAGGACGAGCTCGGCACGGTCCTGTCCTCGTTCGGGCGCGGCTCGCTCGCGATCAAGACCGCCGAGCAGGGCTCCGGCCTGGGGTTGCCGATCGTGAAGGGGCTGGTGGAGCTGCACGGCGGGCAGTTCCAGCTGTCCTCCAAGCCCCGCGAGGGCACCGAGGTGGTGGTGACCCTGCCGGCCGCCCGGGTCATGGACACGCTGCCGCCGGTCGAGGTCGAGCCGGACTTCGTGGGCCCCGTGCGCGGCCCCCTCAACCGCGCGGCCTGAGCCGAGACCGCCGAGCGCGCAGACCCGCGCCCACTCGGCCTCGGTTACCGGCTGCACCGACAGGCGGGAATTGTTGACCAGCACCATGTCGGCGAGCGCCGGGTCGGCCTTGATCGCCTCGAGCGTCACCGGGCTCGGCATCGCCCGCACGGCCTTGACGTCGACCATGCCGAAGCGGCCGGTCTCGTCCGTGTGGTCGGGATAGTAGGCGCGGATCACCGCCACGATGCCGACCACCGCCTTGCCCTCGTTCGAGTGGTAGAAGAAGCCCCGCTCGCCGACCTGCATGGCCATCAGCTGCTTCTTGGCGAGGTGGTTGCGCACGCCGTTCCAGTACGTGCCGGCCTCCCCGGCCGCGACCTGCTGATCCCACGACCAAGTCGCGGGCTCGGATTTGAACAGCCAGTACGCCATCGCTGAAGTCCCAGTGGACCGCCCGGTCGGGCGGCGCGCCCCGCCATAGCCCAGCTTCGGCCCTCCGGGACAGGCCGGCCCGGCCCCGGCCGCGCGCGGCACCGCCGGCCAAGCAGAACCCGCGTCAAACGCCGCAGATCTTCTATCGTATTTCTTGGGTAAATATTAAATTCTGCATGCCAATAGCCGTACAAATCATCAACTACCAATTCTCGGTTGCATAGATGCTCGCAGTCGTCGGTTGTTTCGTCGGGGAACACAACCTGTGGCTGGTGGCCCTCGCGGCCCTGGTCTGCACGCTGGCGAGCGCCACCGCGATCGAGCTGCTCATCCATGCCGGCCGGGCCGGCGGATTCAGCCGCTACGTCTGGCTCGCGGTGGCCGCCGCCGCCGGCGGATCGGGGATCTGGGCGACGCATTTCCTGGCGATGCTCGCCTTCGAGCCGGGGCTGCCCTCGGGCTACGGCGTCGGGCTGACGCTCCTCTCCTACGTGGACGCCGTCGCGATCACGGGGCTCGGCTTCGCCCTGGCCGCGTCCGGCCGGGCGATCCAGGCGGGTCTCGGCGGCGCCGTGGTCGGCGGCGGCATCGCGACGATGCACTACACCGGCATGGCCGCCTATCAGGTGGCGGGACACCTCGTCTGGAATCCCGCGCTGGTCGTCGTCTCGGTCGCCCTCGGCGCGGGTCTGGGCGCCGCCGCCCTGGTGGTCGGCCTGTCGGCCACCACGGTCCGGGGTCGGTACGGCGGCGTCGCGCTGCTGATCCTGGCGATCTGCGCCCACCACTTCACCGGCATGGGCGCGGTGACCCTCCATCCCGACCCCACCGTGGCGATCCCCACCGGCGCGATCCGGACCGGGTGGCTCGCCGCGGCCGTGGCGGTGGCGAGCTGCTTCATCCTGCTGCTCGCCGGCGCCGCCCTGATGGTCGACCTGCGGGAGCGCCGCCGCGCCGATCTCGAGCGCGAGCGCCTGCGCAGCCTCGCCAACGCGGCCGTGGAGGGCCTCGTCGTCTGCCGCGGCGGCGAGATCGTCAGCGCCAACGAGGCCTTCGCCCGGCTCGCGGGCCTGGAGGCGGCCCTCCTGACGGGCCGGAGCCTGACAGCCTACCTGCCAGACCTCGTGTCCGGGACCGGGACGGCCGACCAGCCCCTGGAAACCGAGCTCGTCCCGGCAGGGGGCGCCCCCATCCCGGTCGAGGTGATCATGCGCCCGGTCGCCGAGTACGGGCGGCTGCCGCACCACGCCGTGGCGGTGCGCGACCTGCGCGCCCGGCGCCGGGCCGAGAGCGAGATCCACTATCTCGCCCACCACGACGCGCTCACCGGCCTCGCCAACCGCACGAGCTTCCACGCGCGGCTCGAGCGCGAGATGCGCACCGCCGACGCCCTGGGCGGCCGGCTCGCGGTGCTGTGCCTCGACCTCGACCGTTTCAAGGAGGTCAACGACCTGTTCGGCCACGCGGCCGGCGACGCGATGCTGCGCGACCTCGCGCTCCGGGTCGGCGGCCTGCTCGATCCCCGGCAGCTGATGGCGCGCCTCGGCGGCGACGAGTTCGCGATCCTGACGCCGCAGGCGGACGGATCCGCCGAGCGGCTGGCCGAGCGGATCCTCGCCACCCTGGCGGCGGTGCCGGCCGCCTCCGGCCCGGTGATCGCCACCAGCATCGGCATCGCGGTCTATCCCGACGACGCCGCGGACCAGCGCGCGCTGCTGAGCCACGCCGACGCCGCCCTCTACCGGGCCAAGAACGAGGGGCGCGGCACCTGCCGGCGCTACGACGCCAGCATGGGCGCGCAGATCCGCGACCGGCGCCAGCTCGAGCACGACCTCCGCCACGCTGTGGCGAAGGGCGAGCTGGAACTCGTCTACCAGCCGCAGACCCAGATCGAGTCCGGCGCGATCACGGGCTTCGAGGCGCTGCTGCGCTGGCGCCATCCCGAACGGGGCAGCATCTCCCCGGCCGTGTTCGTGCCGATCGCCGAGGAGACCGGGGCGATCCTAGAGATCGGCGCCTGGGTGCTGCGGGAAGCCTGCCGGGCGGCGGCCGGCTGGCCGAACCCGCTGGCGATCGCCGTCAACGTCTCGGCGGTGCAGCTCCACAACCCGCTCTTCGTCCAGTTCGTCCACGGCACCCTGTACGAATCCGGCCTGAAGGCGGAGCGCCTGGAGATCGAGATCACCGAGACCGCGCTGATCCGGGACCCGGCCCGGGCGCTCCTCACCCTGCGCCAGCTCAAGGCGCTCGGCGTGCACATCGCCATGGACGATTTCGGCACCGGCTACTCGTCGCTGTCGAACCTGCGCTCCTTCCCGTTCGACCGGATCAAGATCGACGGCTCGTTCATCAAGGCGGTCCACAGCAACCCGCAGGGAGCCGCGATCGTGCGCTCCGTCCTGGGGCTGGGACGCGGCCTCGGGCTCGCCGTGGTGGCGGAGGGCGTGGAGACCGCCGAGGAGCTGTCCTTCCTGGCCGACGAGCAGTGCCACCTCGCCCAGGGCTACCTGCTGGGCCGGCCGGCACCGATCGCGCGCTTCTCGACCCACACCCACGGCGACGCCCGCGGCGTCCCGCCGGGGCCGGCGGCCTCGGCGGCGTGAGGGGGCTGCGGACCGGGGCAGGCGCTCAGTCGGTCTCCCCGCGCAGCGGCCGGGCCAGCAGGCCGGCGATCACGTCGTCGACGCTGGCCGTGCCGGCCACGATGGCGGCGACGGCCGCCGCGACCGGCATCTCGATGCCCTTGGCGGCGGCCAGCCCGGCGAGCGCCGCGGCCGTGAACGCCCCCTCGGCGAGCTTGCCGCCCGCGGCCTCGGCCGGGCTCGCCCCGGCGCCGAGGCGCTGGCCGAAGGCGAAGTTGCGCGATTGCGGCGAGGAGGCGGTGAGCACGAGGTCGCCGAGGCCGGAGAGCCCCATCAGGGTCTCGGGCCGGCCGCCGAAGGGGCGCGCGAAGCGCATCAGCTCGGCGAAGGCCCGGGCGATCAGCGCCGCCCGGGCGCTCTCGCCGAGCCCGCGCCCGGCCACGATCCCGCAGGCGATGGCGAGCACGTTCTTGCCGGCACCGCCGATCTCGACGCCGCGCACGTCGTCGGTGTGGTAGAGGCGGAAGCTCGGTCCCGACAGCAGGGCGCTCAGGGCGGCGGCGCGGCCGGCATCGGCCGCCGCCAGGGTCACGGCCGTGGGCAGGCCGCGGGCGACGTCGATGGCGAAGCTCGGGCCGGACAGGACCGCCACGGGCGTTCCCGACGGCAGGACCTGCTCGGCCACCGCGCTCATGAAGCTGTCGCTGCCGCGCTCGATCCCCTTGGCGCAGAGGATGACCGGCCCGGCCGTCGCCAGGGGTCCGCGCAGGGATTCCAGCACGCCGCGCACGGTCTGGGCGGGCACGACCAGGAGCGTCGCCCGGGCACCCGCGAGGTCCGCGGCCTCGCCCGTCGCCCGGATCGCCGGGTGGAGGGGCACGCCCGGCAGGTAGCGCGGATTCTCCCGCTGGGCCTGGAGGGCGGCGGCGGCCCCGGCGTCGCGCAGCCAGAGGGTGACGGGATGGCCGGCCCCGGCGGCGGCGTTGGCCAGCGCCGTGCCCCAGGCACCGCCGCCGACGACGTTGATCGGGGTCTCGGCGCTCATGCCGCTTCCTCCCTGTCCGCGCAGTCCAGCCGGTAGAGCACGTGGTCGCGCAGCGGCCCTTCCGGCACCGCCGGGTGCGGGAATGTCCCGGCCAAGCGCATGCCGAGGCGCTCCATCACGGCGCGGGAGCGGCCGTTGCCGGCCGCCGTGAAGGCCACGACGTCCCGGATCCCGCAGCGCCCGGCGAGGTCGGCGCGGGCGAGCCGCGCGGCGCGCGTGGCGAGCCCCAGGCCCCAGGAATCCCGCGCGAGGCGCCAGGCCAGCTTGACCGTCGAACCGGGCCGGTCACCGCCCGGGAAGGGCAGGGGGCGCAGGATCCGCATCGCGCCGGCGAAGCCGACGAACCGGCCCGCGCGCTCCAGGGCCCAGGGGCCGAACCCGTCCGCCACGAAGCGGCGGTCGAGGAGGCCGGCCTCGGCCTCGCTCTCCGTCGCGGTCCGGGTCCGCGGAAAGTGGGCCATCACCGCCGGGTCGGCGTTGAGCGCCGCGAACGGCGCCGCGTCCTCCGAGCGCCAGCGGCGCAGGGTCAGGTCGCCGTCGCGGAGAGCCGCTGGCACCGGCGCGAGGGCGATCTTGCCGCGCCACGCGAGCGAGCGGCGGTTGAGGAGGGCGAGATCCGCGCGACCCGCGAGCACCGCCTCGCCGAGCGCGATCGCCAGCTCCAGCTGCGCGAGGGGCATGGTGGCGTGGGCGGGCGGGCGGACGTGGTCGCGCCACGCGCCGCCGCAGGCGTGGTCCAGGAGGATGCGGGCGAAGCAATGGTCGAGCCGCACCGGCCAGCCCGGCCGGGCGGCCCCGGGCAGGCGGCGCTCCACCAGGTCCCGCCAGTGGGCGCGCCGGTCCGCCGCGCTCATCCGGCCGGGACCGCCGCGCGGGCCGGGGCGGCCGCCAGCGGCCAGCGCGGCCGCGCCGGGGCGGTGAGGTCGTCCACCAGCCCGAGGCGCAGGCGCTCCAGCCCGGCCCAGGCGATCATCGCGCCGTTGTCGCCGCAGAGCGGCAGGGGCGGGGCGACGAAGCTCAGGCCCGCCTCGCCGGCCAGGGACGCCAGCGCCCGCCGGACGGCACCGTTGGCCGCCACGCCGCCGGCCGCCACCAGGGCGGTGGGCCGTCCGGCCACGTCCGAGAAGGCGCGCAGGGCGACCCGGGCGCGGTCCACCACCACGTCGACCACGGCGGCCTGGAAGCTCGCGCAGAGATCGGCGACGTCGCGCTCGGCCAGCGGGGCGATCCGCTCGGCCTCGATCCGCACGGCGGTCTTGAGGCCCGAGAGGGAGAAGTCGGCCTCGCGGCGGCCGAGCATCGGCCGGGGCAGGGCGAAGCGCTCGGGATCGCCGGCCTCGGCCGCGCGCTCGACCTCGGGGCCGCCGGGATAGCCGAGGCCCAGGAGCTTGGCGACCTTGTCGAAGGCCTCGCCGATGGCGTCGTCGACGGTGGAGCCGAGGCGCACGTAGTCGCCGACGCCGCGCACGGCCACGAGCTGGGTGTGGCCGCCCGAGACCAGGAGCAGCAGGTAGGGGAAGGCGATGCCGTCGGTGAGCCGCGCCGTGAGGGCGTGGGCCTCGAGGTGGTTGACGGCGAGCAGGGGCTTGCGGGTCACGAGCGCCAGGGTCTTGGCGGTGACGAGGCCGACCAGCACGCCGCCGATCAGCCCCGGCCCGGCCGCCACCGCGATGCCGTCGAGGTCCCGGAAGCCGGTCCCGGCCCGGTCGAGGGCGCGGGCGATCAGCCGGTCGAGCACCTCGACATGGGCGCGGGCGGCGATCTCCGGCACGACGCCGCCGTAGGCCGCGTGCTCGGCGATCTGACTGAGCACCTCGTTGGCGCGGATCTGAGCGACACCGTCCTCGTCGATCGACACCACGGCGGCGGCGGTCTCATCGCAGGTGGTCTCGATGCCGAGCACGGTCTTCTGCACGCGCGGAACTCCTTGTCCGGACTCATCCTATCCGGCGGCGGCGGCGGCGCGAAGGCGGCCGGCCCCCGCCGGAGCCCGGAGCGTGGTGGATGGGCGTCGTCAGTCGACGGCGACCATGACGTCGGAGGCCTTGATCACCGCGTAGGCGGGACCGCCGGCGACGAGCTTGAGGGACTCGACGGCCTCGTTGGTGATCGAGGCGGTGACCACTTGGCCGGGGCTGATCTCGATCCTCACGTGGGAGGTGGTCGCCCCCTTGTCCACCGAGACGACCGTGCCCTTGAGAACGTTGCGCGCGCTGATCTTCATGGTCTGCTGCCAATCTCCATGAGCGGTCCCGGGCCGGTCTCCTACAGCATGGCGGAGCCCGGCGCGACCACCTCAGCGCGGATCGGCCTCGGGCTCGCCGGGCTCGTCCTCGGGGACCGGCGCGGCGCCCCAGGCGGCGAGCGCGGCGTTCAGGTCGTCGAGGACGAAGTGCCGGGCGCTGTCCCGGTCGTAGCCGTCGGCCAGGAGTTCGTCGTAATCGGTGAAGACGTGGCGCGCGTAGCTCACGAGGGCGAGGCGGGCCGCCGTCTCGGGGGCGGCGCGGCGCAGGCCGGGGCTCGCCAGCGCCCGGTCGAGGGCGGCCTCCGCCTCGAAATCCGGCAGGCGCGGGGCGAGGCGGGCCAGGGCCGCGGCGACGGCCTCCCGGCGGTTCAGGGGCGGACCGGCGCTCACCGGGGATCCGCCGTCGGCATGATTTTAAAGGTGTGATCGGATAGGATCGCCGCCAGATGAGGCGGAGCCGGCACAGGATCCTCCGCCGGGGAGATCAGGTCCATGGCAATTCTTCGTCCCGCGCTGCTTCTCGGCCTCCTGTTCGGGGCGACACCGGCGCTGGCCCAGAGCCCGGCTCCGGGCGCGGCCCCCGGACCGGCCGCCGCCCCGACCGGTCCCATCGTGGGCGGCCGCCGGGTGACCCCCATGAGCCAGACCAAGGCGCCGGGCAACGCCGCGGCCACCGGACTGCCGCAGCCCGTGAGCCAGGCCGAGATGATCAAGGCTCAGAAGGCCGCCGAGGCCCGCTCGAAGGCCTGGGACAGCAAGATGCGCCACACGATGGGGTCGATCTGCCACGGCTGCTGAGACCCGACCCCCGCCCCGGCCGGCGGTGACCGGCGGTCGGGCCGGGGCCCTCGAAACGCGAAGGGGCCGCCCGAACGGGCAGCCCCTCCACCGGTCGCCGGGGCGACAGGATCAGCGGGAGTAGAACTCGATGACGAGGTTCGGCTCCATCTGCACCGGGTAGGGCACCTCGGACAGGCTGGGGATGCGGGTGACGCGGGCGGTCATCTTGGCGTGGTCGGCCTCGATGTAGTCCGGCACGTCGCGCTCGGAGAGCTGGGTCGCCACGATGACGATCTCGAGCTGGCGGGACGATTCCTTGACCTCGATCAGGTCGCCGGCCTTCACCTGGTAGCTCGGGATGTTGACGCGGACGCCGTTCACCTTGACGTGCCCGTGGTTGACGAACTGGCGCGCGGCGAACGGGGTGGCGACGAACTTCGCCCGGTAGACCACGGCGTCGAGGCGGCGCTCGAGCAGGCCGACGAGGTTCTCGCCCGAGTCGCCGCGCAGGCGGATCGCCTCGGCGTAGTAGCGGCGGAACTGCTTCTCGGTGATGTTGCCGTAGTAGCCCTTGAGCTTCTGCTTGGCGCGCAGCTGCGTGCCGAAGTCGCTCATCTTGCCCTTGCGGCGCTGGCCGTGCTGGCCGGGGCCGTACTCGCGGCGGTTGACGGGGCTCTTCGGGCGGCCCCAGATGTTCTGGCCCATGCGGCGGTCGAGCTTGTGCTTCGCCTGAATCCGCTTCGACATATTTTCCGCGTCCTCTCGTGACGAGAATGAGGAACGCGCCCTCCTTTTCCCGGCCCTTCGCGGTCCGGGACGACAGGGCGGGAGGATCCCGCCCACGGGTGCGCGTGAAAACGCGACGGGGCCCCGTGCGGGGCCCCATCGACGGGCGGGTCTTTAGGGGACGGAGACGCCGCGGTCAACCGTGAGAGGTCAGATGAACGAGTCAGTCGCGCTCCGGCGCGGTGCGCAGGCGGACGCGGAGGCGGTCCGGGCGCTGGTGGAGGCGGCCTACACCAAGTGGATCCCGGTGATCGGCCGCCTGCCGATCCCCATGCAGGCGGACTACGCGCAGGCTTTGCGCGACCACCGCTTCGACCTGCTGCTGGCCGGCCCGGATCTCGCCGGCCTGATCGAGACGCGGGCCGAGGCCGATCACCTGCTGGTCGTCAACGTCGCGGTGCACCCGGCCTTCCAGGGCCGGGGCTTCGGCAGCCGGCTGATGGGACGGGCCGACGCGGTCGCGGCCGAGGCCGGGCTCGCGCGGCTGCGCCTCTACACCAACAAGAAGTACACGGCGAACCTGCGCCTCTACGGCGCGCTCGGCTACCGGGTGGAGCGGGAGGAGCTCTACGACGGACCGGGCCGGACCCGCGACGACGACGTCACCGTGCACATGGTGAAGGACCTCGCGGCGTGACGCCCCGCTCCCTCAGGTCACCACGCTCGGCTCGGCTCGGCCGGTGCGCGGCGCGATCTCGGCGATCGCGCGGGCCGCGGCCGCGACCGGGGCCAGCATTTCGGCCACGGCCAAGTCGAGCCGGTCCGGCGCGTTCTCGTAGCGCTCCAGGTAGACCCGCAGCGTCGCCCCGGCGGTGCCGGTGCCCGAGAGCCGGAACACCGCCCGCGCGTCCTCGGCGAAGCCGATCCGGATACCCTGGCGCTCGGTGAGCGAGCCGTCCACCGGGTCGCGGTAGGCGAACTCGTCGGCCGTCGACACCGTGAGCGCGCCGATCCGCGTGCCCGGCAGCCCGGCGAGCTTCCCGCGGAGCGCGTCCATCAGGCCGTTGGCGGCGTCCGAATCCACCTCCTCGTAGTCGTGGCGGGCGTAGTAGTCCCGCCCGTAGGTGCGCCAATGCGCCCGCACCAGCGCGTCGGCGCGCTCGCCGGTGGCCGCCAGGATGTTGAGCCAGAGCAGCACCGCCCAGAGCCCGTCCTTCTCGCGCACGTGGTTCGAGCCGGTGCCGGCGCTCTCCTCGCCGCACAGGGTGATGAGGCCCGCGTCGAGGAGATTCCCGAAGAACTTCCAGCCGGTGGGGGTCTCGTAGGCCTCGATGCCGAGGGCGGCCGCGACCCGGTCGGCGGCGCGGCTCGTGGGCATCGACCGGGCGACGCCCGCGAGCCCGCCCGCGTAGCCCGGCGCCCGGTGGGCGTGGGCGGCGAGCAGCGCGAGGCTGTCGCTCGGCGTCACGAACAGGCCCGGCGCCACGATCATGTTGCGGTCGCCGTCGCCGTCCGAGGCGGCGCCGAAATCCGGCGCGTCCGGGCCCTGCATCAGGTCGAACAGGTCGTGGCAGTGGACCGGGTTCGGGTCCGGGTGGTGGCCGCCGAAATCCTCCTTCGGGACGGCGTTGACCACCGTGCCTGCGGGGGCGCCGAGCATCCCCTCCAGGATCGCCGTCGCGTAGGGGCCGGTCACCGCGCTCATGGCGTCGAAGCGCATGCGGAAGCCGGAGGCGAACAGGCGCGACACCGCGTCGAAGTCGATCAGCGTGCGCATCAGTTCGGCGTAGTCGGCCACCGGGTCGATCACCGTGACCGTCATGGCACCGAGGCGGGTGTCGCCGAACGTGTCGAGGTCGAGGTCCGGAGCCTCGACGAGGCGATAGTCCGTGATCGCCCTGGCGCGCGCGAAGATCGCGTCTGTGACCGACTCGGGCGCCGGGCCGCCGTTGGCGGCGTTGAACTTGATGCCGAAATCGCCCTCCGGCCCGCCGGGATTGTGGCTCGCCGAGAGGACGATGCCGCCGAGCGCCTTGGCCTTCCGGATCACGCAGGAGGCGGCGGGCGTCGAGAGCAGGCCGCCGCGCCCGACCAGGACCCGGCCGAACCCGTTGCCGGCGGCGAGGCGCAGCGTCTTCTGCACCACTTCGCGGTTGAGGAACCGGCCGTCGCCGCCGAGAACCAGGGTGGCGCCGGCCTTGTCGGGGAGGGTGTCGAAGATCGCCTGGACGAAGTTCTCGACGTAGTTCGGCTGCCGGAACACGGGCACCTTCTTGCGCAGGCCGGAGGTGCCCGGCTTCTGGTCGGGGAAGGGCGTGGTCGCGACGGTCGTCGGGGTCGTCATAAGCGGGCGTCTCCCGGGCTCTCCCGCCTCAATGCCCGCGCGGAGGCGCGGCGTCACCAGCCCCGGCGACAGGGACGGGCTTTTTTCACGCTGTTTCGCCGGATCGGGCGACGGAATCCGCCGCCTGTCCGGCCGCCCGCGCCGCCGGGCGTTGCACCGGTCGACACCCGTGGGTTGAATGACCGGAGCCGCCAGACAAGGCGGGCCGGAGGAAACCATGGCGGACAGACGCGCGCAGACAGATCCGAACCGGGCGCCCCCGGGCAAGGATCCGCCCCGGGGCCTGGCCCGGCGCCATCTGGTCGGAGCCCTCGTCGTCGGTGCGGCGGTCGCGGCGACGCCGGCGCGGGCGGCCGCCCCGTCGGGCCGGCTGGCGACGGAGGAGTTCCGCCTGCCCTGGAGCGAGCCCGGCGTCGACATCTACGTGCGCAACAAGCGCCCGGCCGGCACCGACACGTTCCCGGGCGACCGGATCCTGCTCTACGTGCACGGCTCGACCTACCCGTCCTCCACGGCGTTCGACCTGCCCCTCGGCGGGATGTCGGCCATGGACTACCTCGCGGGCCTCGGCTTCGACGTCTACTGCGTGGACCTGCCCGGCTACGGCCTGTCCGGGCGCCCGGCCGCCATGGACGCGCCGCCGGACGACAACCCGCCGCTGATGCGCACGCCCGACGCCGCCAAGGTCGTGGGACAGGTCGTCGACTTCATCAAGAAGCGGCGCAGCGTCGAGAAGATCGACCTGATGGGCTGGTCCTGGGGGACCTCGACCATGGGGCTCTACACCAGCACCCACAACGACAGCGTCAACCGTCTCGTCCTCTACGCGCCGCAATGGCTCGCGCGCACGCCGGGCCTGATCGGCGGCGGCGGCAAGGTGGGTGCCTACCGCACCGTCAGCCGGGACAGCGCCCGGGCCCGCTGGCTGACCGGGGTGCCCGAGGACAAGAAGGCCGACCTGATCCCGGCGGGCTGGTTCGACCAGTGGGCCGACGCGACCTTCGCGACCGACGCGGCCGGCGCGAAGCGGTCGCCGCCGGTCCTGCGCGCGCCGAACGGCACGGTCGCCGACAAGGACGCCTACTGGGCGGCCGGCAAGCCGCTCTACGACCCGGGCGAGATCCGCGTGCCGGTGCTGATCATCCACGCCGAGTGGGACGCCGACCTGCCGAGCTATCAGGCGCAGGAGTACTTCACCAAGCTCACCCACGCCCCCTACAAGCGCTTCGTCGAGCTGGGGGAGGGCACCCACACGGTGATGATGGAGAAGAACCGCATGCAGTTCCTCCACGCCGTCGGGGCGTTCCTCACAGAGGCGGACCCGCAGGCGCTGAACTGAGCGCCCCATCCCCGGGACCGGCCGATCCCATGCCACCGCCTCATTCTGCGGTGCCCGCGCCAGGGAGCCTCCGAGGAGGGGTCAGGGATCGCGCGACTGGCCGGAGGCCTCCTTCGAGGCCTCCGCTGCGCTCCGGCATCTCCGGATGAGGGCGGGGGTGGGAAGGATCGCGGCGGCCGGTCCGGCCGCCGCGGGAGGCTCGCCCTACTCCGCCGCCTGCCGGGCCTGATACCCCAGCCGCTCGTTCAGCGCCCGGATCAGCTTGGCGGCCGCCTCGGCGATCACCGTGCCGGGCGGGAAGATCGCCGCCGCGCCGGCCGCCGTCAGCGCCTCGTAGTCGCCCGGCGGGATCACGCCGCCGATGGCGATCATCACGTCGTCGCGGCCCTGCTCGGTCAGCGCCGCCTTCAGCTCCGGCACCAGGGTCAGGTGGCCGGCCGCCAGCGACGAGACGCCGACGATGTGGACGTCGTTCTCCACCGCTTGGCGGGCGGCCTCCGCCGGCGTGGCGAAGAGCGGCCCGATATCCACGTCGAAGCCGAGATCCGCGAAGGCCGAGGCGATCACCTTCTGGCCGCGGTCGTGCCCGTCCTGGCCCATCTTGGCGACCAGGATGCGCGGCCGGCGGCCGTCATTCTCCTCGAACGCCTCGACCAGCGCCCGGACTTCCTCGACCACAGGCGACATGCCCCCCACCTCGCGCTTGTAGACGCCGGAGATCGAGCGGATCTCGGCGCGGTGCCGGCCCCAGGCCTTCTCCAGGGCCTCGGAAATCTCGCCCACCGTCGCCTTGGCGCGGGCCGCGTCGACGGCGAGTTCCAGCAGGTTGCCGGCGCCGTCGGCGGCCTTCGTGAGCGCGTCGAGCCGGTCCGCGACCGTCGCCTCGTCGCGCTCGGCGCGCAGGCGCTTGAGCTTGTCGATCTGGAGCCGGCGGACGTTGCCGTTGTCGACCCGCAGCAGCTCGATCGCCATCTCGTCGTCGGCCCGGAACTTGTTCACGCCCACGATAGTCTGGCGGCCGGAATCGATCCGCGCCTGCGCCCGCGCGGCGGCCTCCTCGATGCGCAGCTTCGGGATGCCGGCCTCGATCGCCTTGGCCATGCCGCCGAGCCCGTCGACCTCGCGGATGTGCTCCCAGGCCCGGGCGACCATGTCGGCGGTGAGCTTCTCCACGTAGTAGGAGCCGCCCCAGGGATCGACGATCCGGGTGGTGCCGCTCTCCTGCTGGAGGAACAGCTGGGTGTTGCGGGCGATCCGGGCCGAGAAGTCGGTCGGCAGCGCCAGCGCCTCGTCGAGCGCGTTGGTGTGGAGCGACTGCGTGCCGCCCTGCGTCGCCGCCATCGCCTCGATGTTGGTGCGGGTGACGTTGTTGAACACGTCCTGGGCGGTGAGCGACCAGCCCGACGTCTGCGAGTGGGTGCGCAGCGCCAGCGACTTCTCCGACTTCGGATCGAAGCCCTTCACGAGCTTCGCCCAGATCAGGCGCGCGGCCCGCATCTTGGCGACCTCCATGAAGAAGTTGGTCGAGATCGCCCAGAAGAACGACAGGCGCGGGGCGAACTGGTCGATGGTCAGCCCCGCCGCCAGCCCCGCCTTGATGTACTCGACGCCGTCGGCGAGCGTGTAGGCGAGCTCCAGGTCGTTCGTGGCGCCCGCCTCCTGCATGTGGTAGCCGGAGATCGAGATCGAGTTGAACTTCGGCATATTCTTGGACGTATATGCGAAGATATCGGAGATGATCCGCATCGATCCCTTGGGGGGATAGATGTAGGTGTTGCGGACCATGAATTCTTTTAGAATGTCATTTTGAATGGTGCCCGCGAGCTTCTGCGGCGGCACGCCCTGCTCCTCGGCGGCGACGATGTAGAGGGCGAGGATCGGCAGCACGGCGCCGTTCATCGTCATCGACACGGTCATCTCGTCGAGGGGAATCCCCGAGAACAGCGTGCGCATGTCGTAGATCGAGTCGATCGCCACGCCCGCCATGCCGACATCGCCCGAGACGCGGGGATGGTCGGAATCGTAGCCGCGGTGCGTGGCGAGGTCGAAGGCCACCGACAGGCCCTTCTGTCCGGCCGCGAGGTTGCGGCGGTAGAAGGCGTTCGAATCCTCGGCCGTGGAGAAGCCGGCGTACTGCCGGATCGTCCAGGGCTGGGTGACGTACATGGTCGGGTAGGGGCCGCGCAGGAACGGCGCGAGACCCGGATAGGTGTCGAGGAACTCGATGCCCTCCCGGTCCTCCGGCCCGTAGCGGCCCTTCACCGGGATGCCCTCCGGCGTCATCCAGGGCTCGCCGAGCGCCGGGGCCGCGATCGCGAGTGATTCGCCGGCGAGCGGGATTTCGGCGAAGTTCGGGATGCGCGAGGTCATGGCGTTGACTCGTTGTGGCGTTTGTCACGCCATTATAGGGACCCGCTCGGAGCGGGCTACTCCCCTATCGGTCAAGCTTCCGCGGAGGCGCCTGAGCGCAGCTCAGCGCACCGCGGAGTCCCGGTCGCCCGGGCCGCGCCGCAGGAGGTAGACCACGGCGCCGGCCAGCATCAGCGCCATCCCGTACCACGTGATCGCGTAGACGAGATGGTTGTTGGGGAAGGCGATCACCGTCAGCCCGCCCACCGGGAGGCCGCCGGGATTGGGCGTCGCGTCGGCGTCCACGAAGTAGGGCGCGACGTCGCCCAGGCCACGCGCGGCCGCGATGGCGGCGACGTCCCGGGAGTACCAGCGGTCATCCTTGGGATCGTTGGCGCGCAGGAACGCGCCCTTCGGTTCGGTCAGCCGCAGGAGGCCGGTCACCGTCGCCGCGCCCGCGAGCTGCCCGGCCGCCCGGGTCGCCGGATCGCGCCGGGCGCCGGGCACGAAGCCGCGATTGACCAGCACGAGGGTGCCGTCCGGACGCCGCAGGGGCGTCAGCACCCAGAAGCCGCCGCCGAGTTCCGTGACGGCCTGAACCAGGGTCTCGCGATCGTTCAGGAAGGTGCCGGAGAGCCGGACGTGCCGGTAGGCGTCGTCGGGGCCGACGCGCGGCCAGTCGGCGGGGTTGGGGGCCGGCACGGGCGGGGCGTGGACCCGAGCATCGACCCGGGCGATCAGGTCGAGCTTCCAGGCCCGCCGCTCCACCTGCCACGTGCCGAGGCCGAGCAGGACCAGGAAGACGATTCCCGCGCCGACGCCGAACACGGCGCGCCGCAGCAACGAGAGCGGGGCCGGGGAGGGGGCCGGTCCCGGATCAGCCCCCCCTCCCGGCCCCGCGGGCCTCATCTCCGGACGCGCGCTCAGCGGGCGTTGTTCATGACGTCGTGGGCATCCATCGGCATCATGTTGTGGTTGAGGTGGTACATCACCCACACCGAGCCGGCGAGCATGATCACCACCAGCGTGATGGTGAAGATCAGCGCCATGAAGGTCCAGCCGCCCTCCGACTTCGTGCTCATGTGCAGGAAGTAGATGACGTGCACGACCATCTGGACGCCGCCGAGCGCCAGGATGACCAGGGTGGTGACGAGGCTGTTGTCGAGGACGTTGCCCATCACCAGCCAGAACGGGATCACCGTCAGGATCACCGACAGGACGAAGCCCGTCATGTAGCTCTGGAAGGTGCCGTGGCCGCCCTCGCTGTGGGCGTGGGCGTCGTGCGTGTCCTGACCGTGACCGGTGAGGTGGCGTGCGTCGGCGCTCATTCGAGCACTCCCATCAGGTAGACGACGGTGAAGACGCCGATCCAGATCAGGTCGAGGAAGTGCCAGAACATCGACAGGCACATCAGCCGGCGCTTGTTCTCGACGATCAGGCCGCGCTTGCCCACCTGCACCATCAGCACGACGAGCCACAGGATGCCCATCGAGACGTGCAGGCCGTGGGTCGACACCAGCGTGTAGAAGGAGGACAGGAACGCGCTGCGCCAGGGCGGCGCGCCCTCGTGGAACAGGTGGACGAACTCCCGGATCTCCAGCGCCACGAAGGCCGCGCCGAACAGGCCGGTCACCGCGAGCCAGATCTGGGTCTGCTTCACCCGGTCCCGGTCCATCTCCAGCATGGCGAAGCCGTAGGTGATGGACGAGAACAGCAGCATGGCGGTGTTCACCGCGATGCCCGGCAGGTCGAACAGCTCCTTCGGCGTGGGGCCGGCCGCGTAGCTGCGCCCGAGCACCCCGTAGGTCGCGAACAGGGTCGCGAAGATGAGGCAGTCGCTCATCAGGTAGAGCCAGAACCCGAGCATGGTCGAGCCCTCGGAATGATGGCCCTCCTCGTCGATCTGGTAGAAGACCGGCGCCGCGGCGCCGGGGGGTGCAGTCTCCGCGTGCATCATCGGATCACGCCATCTCCAGTTCGCGCGTCCGCTGACCTTCCGTCCGACTGACGACGTCGGCGGGAATGTAGTAGTCGCGATTGTAATTGAAGGTGTGGGCGATCGCCACAACGAAGATCGCCACGAAGCTGAGGATCGCCAGCCACCAGACGTACCAGACCATGGCCAGGCCGAAGATGAGGTTCAGGGCCGCCAGGATCGCGCCGGCCGCGGTGTTCTTGGGCATGTGGATCGGCTTGTAGCCCTTGAGCGGACGGTCGAAGCCGCGGTTCTTCATGTCCCACCACGCGTCGGAATCGTGGACCACCGGCGTGAAGGCGAAGTTGTAGTCCGGCGGCGGCGAGGAGGTGGACCATTCCAGCGTCCGGCCGCCCCACGGGTCGCCGCTCAGGTCGCGCAGCTTGTCGCGGTTGCGGATCGAGACCACGAACATGACGATCTGCGAGGCGATGCCGCAGGCGATGAGCGCCGCGCCGATGGCGGCGATCACGAACCAGATCTGAAGCGACGGATCGTCGAAGTGCTGCATGCGCCGGGTCACGCCCATCAGGCCGAGCACGTAGAGCGGCATGAAGGCGACGTAGAACCCGGTGACCCAGAACACGAGGGCCATCTTCCCCCAGAACTCGTCGAGCTTGAAGCCGAAGGCCTTGGGGAACCAGAAGGTCACGCCGGCGAACATGCCGAACAGCACGCCGCCGATGATCACGTTGTGGAAGTGCGCGATCAGGAACAGCGAGTTGTGCAGCACGAAGTCGGCCGGGGGCACCGCCAGCAGGACGCCGGTCATGCCGCCGATCACGAAGGTGACGATGAACGCCACCACCCACATCATCGGCACCTCGAACCGGATCCGGCCGCGGTACATGGTGAACATCCAGTTGAAGATCTTCGCACCCGTCGGGATCGAGATGATCATGGTCGTGATCCCGAAGAACGAGTTCACGTCCGCGCCCGAGCCCATCGTGAAGAAGTGGTGCAGCCACACGAGGTAGGCGAGGATGGTGATGACCACCAGCGCGTAGACCATCGAGGTGTAGCCGAACAGGCGCTTGCCGCAGAAGGTCGAGGTGATCTCCGAGAACACCCCGAAGGCGGGCAGGATCAGGATGTAGACCTCCGGGTGACCCCAGATCCAGATCAGGTTGAAGTACAGCATGGCGTTGCCGCCGAGGTCGTTCGTGAAGAAGTGCGTGCCGACGTAGCGGTCGAGCGACAGCATCGCGAGAACGGCCGTGAGGATCGGGAAGGCGGCCACGATCAGGATGTTGGTGCACAGCGCCGACCAGACGAAGATCGGCAGCTTCATCATGGTCATGCCGGGCGCCCGCATCTTCACGATGGTGGCGACCAGGTTGATGCCCGAGAGCAGCGTCCCGATACCGGCGATCTGCAGCGCCCAGATGTAGTAGTCGACGCCGACGCCGGGGCTCATCGCCGCCCCGGAGAGGGGCGGGTAGGCGAGCCAGGTGGCGCGGGAGAACTCGCCGACGAACAGCGAGACCATCACCAGCAGGCCGCCGGCGACCGTCATCCAGAAACTGAAGTTGTTCAGGAACGGGAAGGCGACGTCGCGGGCGCCGATCTGCAGCGGCACGGCGAAGTTCATGAGCCCCGTGACGAACGGCATCGCCACGAAGAAGATCATGATCATGCCGTGGGCGGTGAAGATCTGGTCGTAGTGGTGCGGCGGCAGGAAGCCCTGCTGATCGCCGAAGGCGACCGCCTGCTGGGAGCGCATCAGGATCGCGTCGGCGAAGCCGCGCAGCAGCATGATGCCCGCGAAGATGCAGTACATGATGCCGATCTTCTTGTGGTCGATCGACGTGATCCAGTCACGCCACATCGGCCCCCAGAAGCGGTAGTAGGTGATGACGCCCAGCACGGTGAGGCCGACGACGGCCACGCCGGCGAACGTCGCCTGCAGGATCGGCTCGTGATAGGGGATCTGCTCGATCGTAAATCGCCCGACGAGCAGCTGCTGTAGGTCCAGGTTTGCGAACATGGGATCGGCCCGTTCAGTGGGTTCGACGGCGACCGCCGGTTGTGTGTGTGGAGTCCGCTGTCAGCACGCGCGGCCTCACTGGTTCAGCTGCTTGGGGGCGATCTGGCCGCCCTCGCTCTGGCCCTCGCCGGAGCCCTTGCCCTGGCTGTCGGGCGACTTCTGGCCCCGGACGTCCGGGTTGCCCATGTCGGGCCGCGGCTTCATGCCCTGCGGCTGCGTCTGGCCGTGGGGCAGGGTCTCCGAGGCCGGCGCCGTCGCGCCGGGCCCCTCGACGCCGCGCTCCGCGAGGCGGTTGTCGTACTGCAGGCGCTTGTAGTTCTCGGCGGCCTCCGCGCCGTGGGCCCCGCCCTGCGCGTCGATCTTCACCATCTCGCCGACGCACATCTGGTCGGGCCGCGGGCACATGCCGATGATCCGGTCGTAGAGGCCCTTCATGTACGCCTTGTAGAACCGCGCCGGCTCGGCCTCGCTCGGCTCCTCGAGCTTCAGGTAGGCCTCCTGGGTGAGCTCGCCGCCCTCGGCCTTGGCCTTGGCGATCCACTTGTCGAAGCCCTCGTTGGTGAGGCCGTGGAACTTGAAGAACATGTTGGAGAAGCCGGCGCCGCTGTAGTGCGCCGAGCGGCCCTCGTAGGCGCCCTCGCGGTTGATCACCGCGTGGAGCTGGGTCTGCATGCCGGGCATCGCGTAGACCATGCCGGCGAGCGTGGGCACGTAGAACGTGTTCATCACGTCGGTGGCGGTGATCTTGAAGCGGATCGGCCGGTCCACCGGCGCGGCGATCACGTTGACCGTGGCGATCCCGTATTGCGGGTAGAGGAACAGCCACTTCCAATCCATGGCCACCGCCTCGACCTCCAGCGGCACGGTACCGGCCGGGACGTCGCGCTTCGGGTCGATCTTGCTGAGCGGCCGGAACGGATCGAGGGTGTGGGTCCCGATCCAGGTCAGGGCGCCGAGCGCGATGATGATCATCAGCGGCGCCGTCCAGATCAGCACCTCGAGCTGGGTCGAGTGGTGCCATTCGGGATCGTAGACCGCGTCCTCGTTGGTCGCGCGGTAGCGCCACGCGAAGATCAGCGTGAAGGCGATCACCGGGACGATGATCAGGAGCATCAGCCCGGTCGCCGCCAGCACGAGGTTGCGCTGCTGCTCGGCCACGTAGCCGGCCGGGTGCAGGACCACGAAGTTGCAGCCGCCGAGCAGGGTCAGGAGCGGCAGGGCGAGGAGCGGCAGGAGGCGCCGCCCGCGGCCGCCTCGGCGGGTCGCGGCGTCGGTCCTGTCCGGTCGATGGATCGTGGAGGTCACAGCACGCGTCTCGTCATCCCAGGCCGCTCGCGCGGCGCTTCTGCCATGCCGCTGCCGCGGCGCTTCAGCCGTGCCGCGCGAGGCGGCGTTCCCGTCAGCTCACGGGCGGGCCGGGCGGCCCGCGCCGCCGACTCACATCTGGCGCAGTTCCGACCGGTCGGTGAACAGGGCCACGAGGCTGCAGACGGCGCCGGAGAGGAGGTAGACGCCGATCATCGCCAGGCCGTAGCGCTGCGACAGGAACAGGGCCACCAGGGGGGCGAAACCGGCCCCGAGCAGCCACGCGAAGTCGGAGGTGAGCGCGGCGCCGGTGTAGCGGTAGTGGTTGCCGAGGCGGGCGCTCACCGCACCCGCGGTCTGGCCGTAGGCGAGGCCGAGCAGCATGAAGCCGATCGTGACGTAGATCGTCTGGCCGATGGCGCTCTCGCCGAACAGGAGCGGCGCGATGATGCTGCCGACGGCGAAGAAGGCGATCAGCGAAGAGCTCATGATCAGGCAGTTGCGGCGGCCGATCTGGTCGGCGATCAGCCCCGAGGCGGCCACCGCGCCGGCGCAGACGATGGCGCCGGAGAACTGCACGATCAGGAACTCGCCCGGCGAGCGGGTGGTGCTGTTCAGCGCGAGCCACGCGATCGGGAAGATCGTCACGAGGTGGAACAGCGCGAAGGCGGCGAGCGGCACGAAGGCGCCGCGGACCACGTCGCCGGCGTGGTGGCGGAACAGCTCCAGGGCCGGGACCGGGCGCAGCCGGTCGAGGTCCATCATCCGGGCGAACTCGTCGGTGGCGACGAGGCGCAGCCGGGCGAACAGCGCGACCACGTTGATGGTGAAGGCGCAGTAGAACGGGAAGCGCCAGCCCCAGTCGATGAAGTCGGCCTCGTCGAGGTTGACGAGGAAGAACGCGAACAGGGCGCTCGCCACCATGAAGCCCAGCGGCGCGCCGAGCTGCGGGATCATCGCGTACCAGCCGCGGCGCTCGCGCGGCGCGTTCATGGCGAGCAGGGAGGCGAGACCGTCCCAGGCGCCCCCGAGGGCGAGGCCCTGCAGGATCCGCAGGCCGGCCAGGATGTAGACCGCCGAGATGCCGATGCTGTCGTAGCGCGGCAGGAAGCTCACCGCCGCCGTCGACCCGCCGAGCAGGAACAGGGCGGTGGTCAGCTTGACGCTGCGCCCGTGGCGCCGGTCGATCGCCATGAAGATCACGGTGCCGACCGGGCGGGCGATGAAGGCGAGGGCGAAGATCGAGAAGGCGTAGAGGGTGCCCTTCAGCGGGTCGACGAAGGGGAAGAACACCTTCGGGAAGACCAGCACGCAGGCGATGCCGAACACGAAGAAGTCGAAGTATTCGGACGCGCGTCCGATCACCACGCCGATGGCGATCTCGTTGGGATGGACCTTGTGGTCTCCCATCGCCTGCTGGGCGTCGCGCTCCAGGCCCGTGACCGTAGGGGTGTTCGCACTCATCTCTGATTGTCGCCCTCGCCGCGCGCCCGTGGGGGCGCCTTGGCCGGAACTGCCTCTTGCGGCATGTCCAGAGGTACCGCAACCGGCTCCGGACGCAAGTTCACCCACTGACGCACGCATAGCACCGCGTGGCCGCAGCCACCGGCGGCGTCAGGGGCGCGGACCGCTCACACGCGGTAATGCGCCGAATTCCGTGACAGGTTGATGTTGTAATAGGGGTCGGCGCGCAGCTCCGGGCCCCAGCGGTCGAGCATGGTCAGCACCTCGCCCTCGAAGCGCTTCTGCTTCTCCGGCGTGTCCTCGGCCCCGCGGCTCTTCGACTCGTGATGAATCAATTTCGCGAAGGGCGTCCAGACGATCCGGTAGCCGGCCCGGCGGATCTTCAGGCAGAGATCCACGTCGTTGAAGGCGACCTTCAGGGCCTGCGCGTCGAAGCCCCCGACCTCCGCGAACACGTCCGCCCGCATGGCCAGGCACGCGCCGGTGACCGCCGAGACCTCGTGGGCGATGACCATGCGGCAGAAATAGCCCGGATCCGCGTCGGCGACGCCGAGATGGCTGTGGCCGGCCACGCCCCCGATCCCGAGGACGATGCCGCCGTGCTGGATCGTGCGGTCCGGATAGAGGAGCTTGGCCCCGACGGCCCCGATCTCCGGCCGCACCGCGTGGCGGACCAGCTCGGCGAGCCAGCCGGGCTCGAGCACCTCGATGTCGTTGTTGAGGAACAGGAGCACCGCGCCGGTGGCCGCGGCGGCGCCGCGATTCGACAGATCCGAGAAATTGAATGCCCCCGGCACCGGCACGACGCGCACCCGCGGATCGTCCCGGTAGCGGGCGAACAGGGCGGCGGTCTCGGGCTCGCGGCTGTCGTTGTCGACGATCACCACCTCGATGTCGGGGTAGTCGGTCGCGCCGAGCAGCCCGTCGAGGGTCACCGACAGGATCTCGGCCCGGTCCCGGGTCGGGATGACCGCGGAGACCCGCGGCGGCCGCGCCGGCAGCGGCCGGACCAGGCGGTTGAAGCCGCCGGGACCGCGCTCCGCCCGGCCGCCCCAGGGTGCCACGACCTCCTCCAGGGCGCGCAGGCGCGCGGCCTCCGCCCGGGCGAGTGCCCGGTCCGAGAAGGTGCCGGAGCCCTGCGCGGCGCGCCAGTGATAGAGCACCCGCGGGATGTGGCGGATGCGGGCGGGGTCGAGCCCGTCGGTCAGCCGCAGCAGCAGGTCGTGGTCCTGGCTGCCCTCGAAGCCGGGGCGCAGGCCGCCGACGGCGCGCAGCGCCTCGGTGCGCACGACCGTGAGGTGGTTGATGTAGTTCTGGGCGTAGAGCAGCTCGCGGTCGAAGCAGGACTTGAAGTGCGGGTCGAACCGCCGGCCGCGCCCGTCGATCTTGTCCTCGTCGCTGTAGATCAGCACGAGGCCCGGGTCGCGGCGGAGCGCCCGGGCGACCTCGTAGAGGGCGTCCTCGGTGAGCGCGTCGTCGTGGTCCATGAAGGCGCAGACCGCGCCCCGGGCCATGCCCAGCGCGTCGTTGGTCGCCCGGGCGATGTGGCCGTTCTCGGTCCGGGCCAGGACGCGGATGCGCGGGTCGGCCTCGGCCGCCCGGCTCAGGATCCGCGGGATCTCGGGGCGCGTGGAGGCGTCGTCGACGGCGCACAGTTCCCAGTGGGGGTAGAGCTGCGCGCGCAGCGACGCCAGGGCCGCCCGCAGCACCTTCGGATCCGGATCGTGGACCGGCATCAGCACGGAGATCAGCGGCGGATCGGTCCAGGCGGCGATCTCGGCGGCGATCCCGTCCCGCTCCGCGCGGCGCAGGGTGTGGGTGCCCAGCCAGGCCTCGTAGCCGCTCACGCGCCGGTGGCGCAGCGCCCGGCCGAGGAAGCCCCGCGCGCGCACCTTCTTGCCGAGGATCCGCCAGGTGAAGGCCTGCACGGTCAGGCCGGGATCGCGCAGGAGCCCGCGGGCGGCCAGGACCGGCCGGGCGAGGCGGCGCACGGCGATCCGGCGCAGCCGGACCGGCACCCGCCCCGCCGGATCGGCCACGCGCAGCTCGACGACGTCCTCGGGCAGGCAGCCGATCCACGCGAAGGCACCGCCGCCCCGGGCCTCCTGGGGCAGCAGCGTGCCCGGCCGCCCGTCGGGACCGACGAAGCTGATGTCGGGGAGGGTGTCGCGGGCCTCGGCCGGGTCGTTGGACAGGATGATCTCGACCCAGCGGCCCGCGAGATCCGGCAGCGCGACGCGCAGCCCGTCGGCGCCCGCCCGCGCCGGGAGGGCGCGCCGCTTGCCCCAGAGCCCCGCGACCTGCGCCGTCGGGAGGCGGAGTTCGGGCACCGCCGGCCCGGTCGAACGCACCATCAACTCCAGCTCTTGTCGACCGAGGCCTTCACGGCATCCGACATGGCCACGTCGAACACGATCATGTCCTCGACCGCCTTGACGCTCTTCAGGCGCTCGGCCAGCGCCAGCGTCTCGGCCGGCACCGGCGGCAGGGTCGGGATCGGCGTTCCGATCCCGAGGCGGTCGAACAGCGTCGACGCGAAGGCGGAGAACCGGGTCTTGTGGCCGACGATCCCGACCCGGGCGAGAATCTCGATCGCCGCGATCGAGTTGCCCGGATGCAGCCGGTCGTCCGGCATGCGGGTCCCGAGCTGGCGGGTCAGCGGGTTGTAGAGCAGCCGGTAGGCGGGCTCGGGCAGCATGCGGAAGAAGCGCTTGAGGCTCTTCACGTCGGAGAAGTCGTAGTCGTCCGCGAAGGCGGCGGCCTCGGCCAGCGGCCCCAGGCGCCAGCTGCGCCCGGGATCGGCGGCATCCGCGGCCCGGGCCTTCAGCCAGCGCATCCGGGCCGCCATCTCGATCTGCGGTTCCTGGAGCAGGATGGCCGTGACCATCAGGTCCGGCGTCATGAAGTTCTCGTAGCGCGGGATGGTCACGGCGCCCGACAGGAAGGCCGACGGCGCGGCCGGGCCGGCCAGCACGCAGCTCAGGATCTCGTCCGGCAGCTTGTGGATGCCGAAATAGCAGTGCTGGAAATACGGGAAGAGCGCCGTCTGGAGCACGATCTCGGGCTCGATGCCGGTGTTGACCAGCATCACCCGCTGCCGGATCTGCCCCTCGGCCGGCATGCGCCGGTAGACCAGCACGTTGGTGTCGGCATCGTAGAGTTCGAGCCGCGGGATGTCGGACAGGCCCGGCACCTCGGCCTCGCTGACCACGAAGGTGCATTGCCCCGTGGCGTGCCAGCCGTTGCGCTTGAAGGCCTCGTCGATGACGCTGGCCGGGACCTCGGCCACGCGTCGTCCGTCGACCGCGACCACGACCCGGCTGATGGCGAGGGGATTGTCCGGCACGATCCAGCCGCGGATCGAATCGCCCTGATCGTGGTCGATGAAGTAGCGCATGTCCTGAAGCGTGAGGCGGCGGCATGCCGGCGCCAAGTGTCCGCCATGTGTCGCGGCGCGGCCGGATGCCGAGCGGCAGGGCCATAGCGCATTTTTCCGTCGGCGTGCACCATGGCGCGTTCGGACCGGGGGCGGATCCCGGCGGGTCGACCCCGCCGGCTCGATGTGGCCGTCTCTAAGCCACTGATGCCGAACGCGCTATCCGACCGCGGCGCGATGCGATCGGGTCGGCGCGTGCCCGGGACGGACCGGCGGGGGACGCGATCGATCGGCCTCGGCATGCAGGTTCCGCTTGCGCCCTCGCCGGGCAGCCGCTATAGGCCCCGCCCACCGGAGCCCGAACGGCGCCGGGCCGGGCGCGTAGCTCAGCGGGATGGCACTACCTTGACAGGGTGGTCGACACTCCTCATAAGCTACTGACCAATATGGACTATCTCGATGGCGTCCAGGTTCGGTGAACCTGATCGTGATCGATGAGGAGACGTAGCACAGCGGTAGTGCATTCCCTTGACATGGGAAAGGTCACAGGTTCGATCCCTGTCGTCTCCACCACTCGACGCCGTGAAGTGTCCGGCTTTCTCCAGAGCACGCGCCTCGAACGGATCCCTCGCGGGATCACCGACCCCGAAGGGGTCTGCCGAACCTGACGCGGCCTTTGGCGGCGCGCTTGCCCGCCTATCCCACAGTCGCTCGGCGGCCCGCCCCGCGCGGCGAGACGATCAGGCTCGCCCGTGCGCGTCATCGGCGCGATGGCGCCCCCTCGTCCGGGGTGAGGAGCCGCACGGGGACCCGTGAGACCCGGACCAGCCGCGCGCGACCGCGTCGGACAGGGACGGGAAGCCGCCGCGCAGGTCGACGGACGCGATCCGGTATCGGTGGTCGCCGACGAACCCGGTTCAACCGCGCCACGCGCCGCGTGCGCCTCGCCCGGCAGGGACGCGGCGATCCGCGGATCGACCTCGAAGGCGATCATGCGCCGACGCCGGATCTGCACCGTCGCGATGCCGCGCGCCGCCGTCCAGGGGATCCAGTCGGTGGAGAGCCGCCGGTCGAGGATCTCTCCCGGTGCGACCGACACCACCGGGCCGCGCCGGAGCAGCGTGCGGAGGACGCGCGCCGCGCACAGCCCGGCCGCCCTCCCGGGCGAGCGATGGATCTCGACGACGGTCAGGGCGATGCGCTCCCGGCTGCCTCCGGCCCCGCGCACGGGCACGCGGTCTCAACAGCGACGGCGCACCGGGGCGGCACCCCGCCGAAGCGGCCTCGGCCGCACTGTCCCGCGGCTACGCCGCGCCGCCGGCGAGACCGGAGTCCTACGGTGTCGCGGCGCGGGCGAGGGCCGCGCGGCGCAGCCGGCAGACGGCCTCCGAGACGCGGCGCGCCCGGTCCCGTCCCGCGTCCGGCCGCGGGCGGTCGCAGGCCTCCGCCACCGCGTCCAGCACGGCCGAGGCCGCCGCCATGACGGCCAGCGCCGTCGCCGAACCGGCCGAGATCAGGAAGAAGATCGTTGCGATGACTTGCGGGGCGGTCATGGCGCACCTCCTCGGGTGCTCCGCGGCGGTTTCGCGGTGGTTTCGCGGTGATGAGGAAGATTTATGACCGCTCCGGCGGGAATCGCGTGCGGCCGAGCACGGGCCGCGTCGCGTCGGGCGCATCGCGTGCGGGACCGGCGCCCGTCCCCGCGGCCGTCGCGCCGGCGGGCTCCGGAGGCGCGGAGAACCTCAGCTCGATCGTCCGGCCCGCGCGCGCGACGACCTCGCAGGCCTGGTTCAGCATCAGGGCGATCGAGACGAGCCGGACGGTGCGCGGCGGCACCGCCTCCGGCCGGACCTCGATCCGCGCGCCGGATGTCCGGAGCTCCCAGATGAGGCAGTCACAGCATTCCTGAGGGTGCCCGAAGAAAATCTGTCCGGTCTTGAAGGCCGGCCTCCAAGCCTCGTCCGAGCGGTACCCGGCCATCGCGATCTCCCGAACGATAAACATTTCAACCCGTAACGACGGACTGATTACGCGGTCATTCGAGGCGCGAATTCTGTATCAAACAACACGTCCTGCGAGCGCGCCGGCGAACCCGCCGCCGGCAGGTGCCGGCGATCCGGCGCCTGCCGAGGGGCCGCCGCCCGTGGCCACCGCGCGCGCGCGATCCGCGGCGTTAACAGTCCGACACCTCATCGCCCGCCGTTTAATCCTTCGTTAACCATTCTAAACAGTTTAGTCGGATCAGAATTGCGTCCACAGGGAGCAGGGGATCCGTGAGCGAGCTGCAGAGGCTTCTGAGCGATCCTCGGTTTCGCTCCGCGGACAAGGTCAAGCGCGGCGCCGGTGCCGCGCCCGAGCCCGACCTCGGCAACGTCCTGCGCGCCGTCGCGTCGTTGCAAGCGCGGACCGAGTCCCCGACACCGCCGGCCGCGCCGCGGGACTGGGACGCGCTCATCAACCGGGTGCAGACCGCCGCGCGCCAGGCGCGCGTGATCGAGGCCCAGGCGCGCGAGCGGGAGGCGCGGATCGAGCAGGTGCTGGATCAGGTCCGGGAGGAGATCCACGCCTCCAACGAGCGTGCCCGGATGGCCGAGATGCAGGCGCGCGAGGTCCAGCTGCGCGCCGAGGCGCAGGTCGCCGCCGCCGAGGAGCGCGCCAAGGCGGCCGAGGCCCGCGCCCGCACCGCCGAGGATCGGGCCCGGCAGGCCGAGGAATGGCTGGACCGCGTCCAGCAGGCGATCCTGTCCGAGTTCTCGGACCTCACCGAGCAGGCCGCGGCATGAGCGCCGCCCGCGCGTGGGACGGGCCGACGGAGCCCCATCCCCTGTCCGACTCGGCGTCGCCGCGCGACGGCCGCGCCGACCCGGTCGACCGGGTCGTGGCGCTGTTCTCCGGCGCCGCCTCGGCCGCGCCGGCTTTTTCCGCGGCCGAGGATGACTGGTCGACGTCCCTGACCGCCGTGCGCGGCGCCGCGGCGCGGTTGCGCGCCCTGCAGGCGAGCGCCCGCGATTCCGTCCGGGAGGCCCAGAGTTCCGTGCGCGCGGCCGAGACGGCGCGCCGCGCCGCGGAGGAGCGGGCCCGCCACGCCGAGGCGCTCCTCGCGGCGGCGCTCGCCCGGGCCGAGCAGGCCGAGGCGCAGGCCCGCGCGTCGGACGAGCGGGCCGAACGGGCGGAGGCCCAGCGGGCGGAGGCGCGGGCGTGGCTGCGCCGGATGCACGAGTGCATGGTCAACGAGTTCGGCGCCCTGTCCGGAGCGGCGGATCGGCCCTGAGCCGGGGCGCGCCGGCCCCGGTCGGGCAAACGTCCGGCCCGGATCGCGCGGCCCGCTCCCCTTGATCCAGGAACGCGGGTATCCGGCCTATCGCCGCGCTGACCCGCCGTGCGTCGGCCCCCGCCGAGCGCGCGACGCAGCCGGCAGGGCGCATGGTGGCCGCGCCGGACGAGGGGCGCCGTGCAGATTTCCCCGAGCTCCCGCAATTGCGAGCACTCGCCTTAAGCCGGCGAAAACAATTCTCAGGCCATAGAATTCTGATCTCGTCGTCTCGACGCCATCCGCCTGGCAGGATCGCCGTGACCCTCAGCCTCGTCCTCAGCACGTCCCTTCCGCTCCTCACCGGGGCGGTGGCGCTGCTGTGGGCGGGGTTCGTCGCTCCGGAGCGGGAGGAGCGTCCGGACGTGCCCGACGCCCGCGACCTGCGCACGTGGTGAGCGCCGGAAGCCGGCCGGGCGTCCGCGCCCGGTGGCGGCGCGAGCGGCACGGATCCCGGTTCCGGCCGTAAGGCATCCTCCGCCGGACGGCTCCCTACTGACGTCACCCCGGGACGCCCCGCGCCCTGTCCCGGCCCGCTTCCGGGGACGGCCCCCGGCGCGCTATGACGCGCCGGGCGCCCTCGCGGCGAGGGCCGGCTCACGGAGGCTTCCCATGGATCTCGGCTTGAGCGGGCGCCGGGCGCTCGTCTGCGCGGCGAGCAAGGGGCTCGGCAAGGGCTGCGCCCTGGCGCTCGCCCGGGAGGGCGTCGCGGTGACGATCACGGCCCGCACCGCGGAGACGCTGGAGCGGACCGCGGACGAGATCCGCGCCGCGACAGGTGCCACCGTGACCACCGTCGCGGGCGACATCGCCACCGAGGCCGGCCGGGCCGCCGCGCTCGCCGCCTGCCCCGAGCCCGACATCCTGGTCAACAATGCCGGCGGCCCGCCCCCCGGCGATTTCCGCGAGTGGGACCGCGACGCCTGGATCCGGGCGCTCGACGCCAACATGCTGGCGCCGATCGCGCTCATCAAGGCGACGGTCGACGGGATGATCGGCCGCGGGTTCGGCCGGATCGTCAACATCACCTCCGGCGCCGTGAAGGCGCCGATCGAGCATCTCGGCCTGTCGAACGGCGCCCGCTCGGGGCTGACGGGCTTCGTGGCCGGGCTCGCGCGGACGACCGTGCGGCACGGCGTGACGATCAACAACCTGCTGCCCGGCCCCTTCGACACCGACCGGATCCGCAGCAACGCGGCGGCGGGGGCCGCCAAGGCCGGCACCACCGTGGAGGCGTTCCTGGAGGCGCGGGCGCGCGACAACCCCGCCGGCCGCTTCGGCCACCCCGACGAGTTCGGCGCCGCCTGCGCGTTCCTGTGCAGCCAGCAGGCGGGCTTCATCACCGGGCAGAACCTGCTGATGGATGGCGGCGCCTATCCCGGCACGTTCTGACGCGGACCGGCCCTCCGTTTGCAGGGGCGGGCCGGATCACATCGTGCGGTGAGGACCATGAGCGTACGCGAGACCGTCGAGGAGCGTCTGGCCCGGATCGCCGAGGGGGACCCGGCGGTCTTCACCCGCCTGTACGCGGAACAGGCCCGCGCGGCGGCGGACGCCGCCGATGCGCGCCGCCGGGACGGGATCTCCCTCGGCCCCCTCGACGGCGCGATGGTCTCGATCAAGGACCTGTTCGACGTGGCGGGCGAGACGACGCGCGCCGGCTCGATCCTGCTCGCCGACGCGGCGCCCGCGCGGGCCGACGCCCCGGTGGTCGCCCGGCTGCGCCGGGCCGGCGCGGTGATCCTGGGCAAGACCAACATGTCCGAGTTCGCCTTCTCGGGGCTCGGCCTCAACCCGCATTACGGCACCCCCGGCAACGCCGCCGATCCGGCGCGCATCCCCGGGGGCTCGTCCTCCGGCGCCGGGGTCTCGGTGGGGCAGGGGACGAGCGACATCGCGATCGGGTCCGACACGGGCGGCTCCGTCCGGATCCCGGCCTCGCTGAACGGCGTCGTCGGCTTCAAGCCGACCGCAAGCCGCGTGCCGCTGGAGGGAGCGTTCCCGCTGTCCTACGCCCTCGATTCCCTGGGGCCCCTCGCCCGGACGGTCGCGGATTGCGCGGCCGCCGACGCCGTGATGGCGGGCGAGGAGCCCGCGCCGCTGGAGGCGCTCGCCGTCGCCGGCCTGCGCATCGGCGTGCCGCGGGGCCTGCTGTTCACCGAGACGGAAGGGCCTGTCGCCGAGGCCTTCGAGCGGGTGCTGTCGCGCCTGTCCCGGGCCGGCGCCCGGATCGCCGATCACCCGATCGACGACTACCTCGCCGCCATGGACGCGGCGCTCCCGGACGGCTCCCTCGCGGCGATCGAGGCCGCGGCGATCCACGCCGACTGGCTGGACAGCGCGGCCGACCGCTACGACCCGCGGGTCCATCGCCGCATCGTGGCCGGCCGGGGCGCGACGGCCGCGGGCTACATCCGGACGATGCGCCGGCGGGCCGCGCTGATCGCCGCCTTCGACCGGTACCTCGCCCCGCTCGACGTGCTGGCGCTCCCGGCGACCGCCACGACGGCGCCGCTCACCGCCCCGCTGGCGGCGGACGACGCGGCCTTCCTGGCGGCCAACCGCCTGATGCTGCGCAACACCGCGTTCGGCAACTTCTTCGATCTCACCGGCCTGTCCCTGCCGATGCCGGACCTGCCCCGGCCGGCGGGCCTGATGCTGCTGGCCCGGCACGGTCAGGATCGCCGGCTCCTGGCGATCGGGGCCGGGGTCGAGGCCGCGCTGGCGGAGTGAGCGATCATCCATCCGCCGGCGCGCCGCCTGTGCAGGTTGCGCGGGACTGCGCCGCGAGCAGTGATGGAGGGGAATACACGACGAACCTCGCGCGATGCGCGAATGCCGCCGCGCGAACGATGCAGTCATTCGTTGAATGCGCGCCATTGACATCAATCTTCGTTCATAAGCAGCGTGCCACAGGATCGGGGCGCGAAGGACGCGTCGCTCGCGGGAGGGACACGCCGCGCGCCTCATGCGGGTGATGCGGGTCGTGACCCTCGGGTTGAGCGGCCCGGACTCGGCGGGTGCCGCACGGGCGGCGGTCTAGACGGCCCGGTCCGGGCCCCCGTGCTGTCCATCTCGTGGCCCATCCGCGGCCGGCAAAGCGGCTGCCGGCCCAAGGCCGTATCCGGAGACCTGTGACAATGCGCCCCCTCATCACCCCCCTCGCCATCGTGATCGCCCTGACGACGGGGGCGGCGGCGCAATCCGTTCCGGAGCCGCCCATTCAGAGCCCGCAGGACGCCGCCTGCCGCGAGCAGGCGCGGGCCCAGATCTTCAGCTATCCCAACCCGAACAACCTCAGCCTCTACGACCTCGGCTCGCAGATCTGGCACCTGTGCATGGCGTCCTATCATAGCCGCGGCCCCAACCCCGGCCGCACCGATCAGCGCTTCTAGGAGCGCGCCGGACCGACGCGAGACCGTCGACGGCAGGGTCGGCCCCGCGCCACCGGCGCTCGCCGCCCCGACTCGGCCGCGTCCGCGCACGCGCGGCCCGGTGCATTGCCGGGCCGCGCGCCGTGGTGCACCCTGCCGGCGATTCCCGGGCCCGGTCCTCGTCCCGGACCGCCTCAGGAATCGCGGGACCGCCTGCGCCGGGCGGCGATCCCGGAGGGCCGACAGGGCCGACCGGCAGGGAGCCGTCGCATGAGCGCAGCCACACCGTCGATCGTCGCGGACCGGGATACGGACCCCGCCGATCACGCCGCGACCCGCGCGATGCGCGTCGACCTCGCGGCCGCCTACCGGCTGATCCATCGGCTGGGCCTCGACGACAGCATCTACACCCACATCTCGGCGCGGCTGCCGGGCGGCGGGCACCGGTTCCTGATCAACCCCTACGGGATGCGCTTCGAGGAGGTGACGCCGGAGAACCTCGTCACCGTCGACATCGACGGGAAGGTGCTCGAGGACCCGATGGGGCTCGGCATCAACCCGGCCGGGTTCACGATCCACAGCGCCATCCACGCCGCGCGCCACGACGCGATCTGCGTGCTGCACACCCACACGGTGGCGGGCGTCGCGGTCTCCTGCCAGGAGGAGGGGCTCCTGCCCCTGAACCAGTGGTCGATGCAGTTCACGGGGCGCGTCGCCTACCACGCCTACGAGGGCATCGCCCTCGACCTCGACGAGCGGCAGCGGCTGGTGGCCGATCTCGGCGACAAGCCCGTGATGGTGCTGCGCAATCACGGCCTGCTGACCTGCGGCCGCACGGTCGGCGAGGCGTTCCGGCTGATGCACAACATGGAGCGCTCGTGCCGGGCGCAGCTGGCGATCCAGGCGGCGGGCGCGCCGGTGATCCGGCCCTCCTCCGCCATCGCCACCAAGACCGCCGGGCAGTACGCTGCCGGCTACGACCGCGTCGTGGTCCAGGGAGCGCCCGACAACGAGTGGGCGGCGTTCAAGCGGATGCTGGCGCGGACGGATCCGGATTTCTTCGCGAATGGGTGAGGGCGGAACGGTCGCCGGCTGACCAGTTCGGTCGATGCGCCGCTCTCCGTCATCGCGAGCGCAGTGAAGTGACCCCGGGCAGCGCGATTCCGGCCAGCCGGCGCTGCTGGATTGCTTCGCTCCGCTCGCAAGGACGGCGGTGCCGCTCTCATCGACCGGAGAGGGTAGGAGACGCCTATCGGGTGCTCCCTCTCTGCAGGAGCGAGACGCCGCAGCACGCGCCTCACCCCTCCGCCCAGGCCCCGCTCGACCGGTAGGCCTGCTTGAGGAACGCGATGAAGGCCCGCGTCTTGGCCGGCACGAAGGCCCGGCTCGGGTAGACCGCGAAGATGCCCGCCGAGGCCGCCGCCGCGTAGGCCGGCAGCACCACCTCCAGCAGGCCGTCGCGGAGCTCCGCGTGCACGTCCCAGGTGGAGCGCAGCGCGATCCCGAGGCCGCCGATCACGGCCTCGCGCACCACTTCGTTGGAATGGGTGCGCAGCGGCCCCGACGCGCCGACCGTGCAGGGGCCCTCCGGCCCGACCAGCCGCCAGGGATTCTGGTTCTCGGTGGCGAGGCAGACATGGCCGCGCAGGTCCTCGAGGCTCTGCGGCCGCCCGGCCGCGTCGAGGTAGCTCGGCCGCGCGCAGAGGACCCGCTGCACCGGCGCGAGGCGCACCGCCGTCAGCCCGGAACTCTCCAGCGCGCCGACCCGGATCGCGAGATCGTAGCCGCGCTCGACGATCGACTCGAAATCGTCGCTCAGCTCCAGGTTCAGCACGATGCCGGGATGGAGGGCGAAGAAGGCCCTCAGGTGCGGGACGATGTGCAGGCGCCCGAAGGAGCTCGGCGCCGTGACCCGGAGCGTCCCCCGGGCCCGCGTCGCCGTCTGCGACACGAGGCTCTCGGCCTCCGCGATGGCGTCGACGATCGGGGCGATCCGCTCGAAGAAGGCCGCCCCGACATCCGTCGGCGCCACGCGCCGCGTGGTGCGATGCAGCAGGCGCACGGCGAGGCGTTCCTCCAGCCGCTTCAGCCGCTTCGAGACCACCGCGACCGACAGGCCGAGTTCCGAACCGGCCTGAGTGAGGCTGCCGGTGCGGACCACCCGGGCAAAGATCTCGAGGTCGCTCTGGTCACGCATTCTCAACGCTGCGGAAAAAATCAAATCCCTTTTGCCGCCTTTCTCGCGGATGCCAAGCGATCTATCGAGGGGAAATCAAAAAATTTTCACGGTGCGTTCGATTTTTTCTGACGCGCGGGCCCACGCATCCCAGAGGATCGCCATGTCGAATCTCGTCGTCGCCGAGGATCTCCGCACCTTCCTGTCCGAGGAGGCGCTGCCGGGGACCGGCCTCTCGGCCGACCAGTTCTGGTCGGGCTTCGCCGCGATCGTCCGCGATCTCGCACCGCACAACCGGGCGCTGCTCGACCGGCGGGACGGCCTCCAGGCGGACATCGATTCCTGGCACCGCGACCATCGCGGCGAGCCGCACGACCCGGTGGCCTACGCGGCCTACCTGACGCGGATCGGCTACCTGCAGCCGGAGCCCGCGGCCGTGCGGGTGACCACCGAGAACGTGGACGCGGAGATCGCCGCGATCGCCGGGCCGCAGCTCGTGGTGCCGATCTCCAACGCCCGCTACGCGCTCAACGCCGCCAATGCCCGCTGGGGCAGCCTCTACGACGCCCTCTACGGCACCGACGCGATCCCGCAGGACGGCGACCGCGCGCCCGGCACCGGGTTCAACCCGGCCCGGGGCGCCGCGGTGGTGGCCCGGACCAAGGCGTTCCTCGACGCGACCGCGCCGCTCAGCGTCGGCTCCTGGGCGGATGCCGTGGGCTTCTCGGTGACGGACGGCCGCCTCGCCATCGACCTCGGCGCCGGCCGCAGCGCCGGCCTGACCGGCTCGGCCACCTTCGCGGGCTTCACCGGCGACGCCGCGGCGCCGACCGCGCTCCTGCTGCGCCACAACGGCCTGCATATCGAGGTCGTCATCGACCGCGCGAGCCCGATCGGACGCACCGACCCGGCCGGCATCGCCGACGTGGTGCTGGAGGCCGCCCTCTCGACCATCATGGACATGGAGGATTCGGTGGCGGCCGTGGACTCGGCCGACAAGGTCGCGGTCTACCGGAGCTGGCTCGGCCTGATGCGCGGCGACCTCGTCGCCACCCTGTCCAAGGGCGGCCGCACGATCGAGCGGCGGCTCGCCGCCGACCGGACCTTCACGGCCCCCGACGGCGGGCGCCTGACCCTGCCGGGCCGGTCGCTGATGCTGGTCCGGCATGTCGGCCACCACATGTACACCGACGCGGTGACCCTCGACGGCGCCGAGATTCCCGAGACGATCCTCGACGCGGCGGTCACCGCGCTGATCGCCCTGCACGACCTGAAGGGCACCGGTCCGCTCCGCAACAGCCGGACCGGCTCGGTCTACATGGTCAAGCCCAAGCTGCACGGCCCCGACGAGGTCGCCTTCGCGGTCGAGCTGTTCGGCCGGGTCGAGGCACTGGTCGGACTCGCGCCGCGGACGCTCAAGATCGGCGTCATGGACGAGGAGCGGCGCACGACGCTGAACCTCAAGGCGGCGATCGCGGCGGCGGCGGACCGGCTGTTCTTCATCAACACGGGCTTCCTCGACCGGACCGGCGACGAGATCCACACCTCGCTGGAGGCCGGCCCCGTGGTCCGCAAGGACGCCATGAAGGCGACCGCCTGGATCAAGGCCTACGAGGACGGCAACGTCGATGCCGGCCTCGCCTGCGGCCTGCCGGGCCACGCCCAGATCGGCAAGGGCATGTGGGCCGCCCCCGACCGGATGGCCGCGATGCTCGACGCCAAGGGCGCCCACCCGGAGGCGGGCGCCAACACCGCCTGGGTGCCGTCGCCGACGGCCGCGACGCTCCACGCGCTCCACTACCATCAGGTGGATGTCCGCGCCCGCCAGGCGGCGCTCGCCGGCCGGGCGCCCGCGACCCGCGCCGCCATGCTGACCCTGCCGCTCGCCGCGGGCGCGCTCGCGCCGGAGGCGGTGCGGGAGGAGCTCGACAACAACTGCCAGGGAATCCTGGGCTACGTGGTCCGTTGGGTCGACCAGGGCGTCGGCTGCTCCAAGGTGCCGGACATCCACGAGGTCGGGCTGATGGAGGACCGCGCCACCCTGCGGATCTCCAGCCAGCACATCGCCAACTGGCTGCGCCACGGGATCGTGGATCGCGCGCAGGTCGCCGCCGCCCTGCGGCGGATGGCCGAAACCGTCGATCGCCAGAACGCCGGCGACCCGGCCTACCGGCCGATGGCCCCGGGCTTCGACGGGCCGGCCTTCCGCGCCGCCGAGGCCCTGGTCTTCGAGGGCGCCGGCCAGCCGAACGGCTACACCGAGTTCGTGCTGCACCGGTTCCGCCGGGAGGCGAAGCGCCTGGACGCCCCCGTTCGGGCGGCCTGAGGCCGCTCCCGGATCCCGGGCGCGCCCCGGGATCCGCCCCGGCGGGATCGCTGAGGCCTGCGCCCCGGCGGCCCGGCGAGCCAGTCGACGGCCTGCGAACTCCGCAATCCCGCGCAGCGGATCTGCGCGTGGAGCGGCATCGTGTCCGGCGCGTCGCCCTTCCGCCGCGTCCGGCCTCTGCTCCGCAGCCCTGTCGCGCAGGCCCGCCGAGGTCCGCAGCCCCTGCCGGCCGGGACGGGCCCGACCCGTCGACGACGTGCCGACACCGCCACGCCGGTCAGCGGCGTTTGCGCGTCATCACGTAGACCAGCAGGTTCGCCACCGCCCGGTAGAATTCCGCCGGGATCGCCTGGTTGATCTCGACATGGTCGTACATCGCCCGGGTGAGCGCCTTGTCGACGACGACCTCGATCCGGTGCTTCTCGGCGATCTCGCGGATGCGCAGGGCGATCAGGTCCGCCCCCTTGGCCAGCACCATCGGGGCATCGTTCTCGCTCTGGTCGTAGCGCAGCGCGATCGCGTAGTGCGTCGGGTTCGCCAGGATCATCGTGGCGCGGGGCACCGCCGCCATCATCTGCTTGCGCAGCCGGTCCTGCGCCAGCGAGCGCATCTTCGCCTTCACGAGCGGATCGCCCTCGAGCTGCTTGAACTCGTCCTTCACCTCCTGCCGCGACATCCGCAGATCGCGCTGCCAGCGCAGGCGGGTCCAGACCAGGTCGCCGGCGACCAGCGCGATCGTCGCGACGCTGACGGCCGAGACGAGGCGCACCGACAGGGTCAGCAGGAATTCGGGCAACCCGACTGGATCCACGAACATGACATTGACGATCTCGTGGCGGTCCGCGTGCAGGACCATGTAGGACATGCCGCCGATCGCGAAGAACTTGAACAGACTTTTCCCGAACTCGATGAATCCCTGCAGACTGAAGAGCCGATTCCAGCCGGTGACGGGGGAGATGCGGGACCATTTCGGCTGAATGCGATCGATCACGACGCGCGGTGCATTCTGGAAGATCGAGGCGGTGATGCCGGCCGCGAGGAGGATGATCAGGACCGGCAGCAGGAACCGGCCCATCTCCAGGGCGAGGGCGTGGACGAGGCGCATCGCGTCGTGGCGCGTCTCCACGCTGAAGTTGCGCGGCTGCTCCAGGATCAGCGCGAGCCTCTGGACGAAAGGCAGCCCCTGATCCCGCGCCAAGAAGACGAGGAAGATCAGCAATCCCAGGATGGAGGCGAAGACGGGCGCTTCCCGCGAGAACGGCGTGTTGCCCTCCGCGATCGCGTCGCTGATCTTCTTCTCGCTCGCCGCCTCGGTCTTGCTCTCCCTGTCCTCAGACATCGCGGCGGCCCGATCTCCGGCCGCCCACGGCACCGCGCCGACCGGCCCGGCGGGACGTGTCCGTTGGACCGGAACCTCGGAGCCGTCCTCGACCGGGGACGGCGCTAGCGGAAGTAGGTCTCATCCGAGTCGGCCGGGGTGAGTTCGATCTCGCCGCGCGCCGCCATCTCCAGCGCCTGGTCGGTGATCGCGCGACGCGCGTCGAGCACGTCCCGCTGCGGGGCAGGCTCGCCCCCCTCCAGCTCGTGCTCGACGAGGCGCCGGGCGCGGGCGGTCAGCGCGCTGAGCACGACGTTCCGCAACGGCCCGTTCGTGCCCTTCAGGGCGAGGATGACCTTCTCGTGCGGGACTTGGTCGAACAGCGTCGTCCGCGCCCGCGGCGTCATGTGGATGATGTCGTCGAAGGTGAAGAGCAGGCTCTTCAGGATCTCGGCCGATTTCGGCCGCGTCTGCGTGAGGTTGTCCAGGACCTCCTCCATGCTCTGGCGCTCCATCTTGTTGACGATGTCGGCCATGCGCGAATGGGTATCCGCCGCGGCATTGCGCGCCAGGTTGATCATGAAGTCCTCGTGGATCGTCTGCTCGATCATCTTCATGGTCGCGTCGACGATCGGCTTGAACGTCAGCATCCGCCGCATGATGCCGTTGCGCAGCGGGGCCGGCAGCTGCGCCATCACCTTGGCGGCGCAGGCCGGCTTGACCTTGGACAGCACCAGCGCCGCGGTCTGAGGGTGCTCCTTGATCAGGTAGCCCGCCAGGGCGGTCTCGGATCCGTTGGAGATGCGGTCCCAGATCGAGCGCTCCCCGCTGCCGAGCACGTCGGCCATGATGTCGGCGATCTGCTCGGGGGGCAGCACGCCCTCGAGCAGCTTCTCCATCTCTCGGGCGGTGCCGATCAGGTTCGCACCGTCGGCGAAGAACGCGGCCAGCTGCTCGACGATGACCTCGAGCTGCGGCCTCGGGACGGGCCCGAGCTGCGAGACCGCCCGGGTGATCTGCTTCAGCTCACCGGTGTCGAAGTACTTGACCAGTCGACTCGCCGAGCCCTTGTTCATCGCGATGAGGACGGCCGCGACTTCCTCGGCGGGCGTGAGAACCTTCCGACCAACCTTGGTCACGGAGCCTGCGGCCATGGTGTCCGCCCCGTCAGCCGTTGGCATCGGCCGCAGCGGGGCCGACGATCTCGGTCAGGGAGACGCCGAAGCGCGAGTTGTCATCCTCGACGACGACGACCTCGCCGCGGGCGATGACGCGGCCGTTGACCACGACGTCGACCGGTTCGCCGACGCGGTGATCCAGGGGTACGATCGCGCCGCGTCCCAGCTTCATCAGGTTGGAGACCGGCATCGTGGCCGAGCCGAGGACCACCTGCATCAGGACCGGGATCCGCAGGATCGAGTCGAGGTTCCGGCCGCTGCCCAGGCGCTCGTCGTGCACCCGCTGCCCTTCGGCCTGGGCCTCGATCCGCGTGAACAGGCTCTCGCTGTGACCGCCTCCCTGTCCGGACTCGGTACTCGGTTGTTCTGAGGGGGATGACATCAAGCGCTCCTCGGGGAAGGGATGGCCCACCGCACGGCACCGCCGGGTCCGGCGATCGCGGGGGCAACGGGTGTGGCGCCGCCGGCGGAAGGCGTCAGGCGCTCGTCAGGCGGCCTCCGACCGCGGCGTCGGACGGGGCGGCCGCGTGCGCGGGAGCCGTCAGCCGGTCCCGCTCGGCCCGCAATTCGGCCAGGGCCGCCTTGGCGTGCTCGATCTCGCGGCTGAGATCTTCGAGGACCACGCGCCCGTCCTGGGCGAAGGACTGGACGGCGTTGCTCGCGCCGACCAGAGCCGAGGCGCTCCAATCGACCATGTCCCGGTATTGCGCGTGATAGCGGTCCAGCCGCTTCAGCCGCATGTACATCGGAACGAGGCAGGCCGTCGTCGCGACGAGAGCGGCGAACAACAGGGCCTCAGCGAGCGAGAACATCATCGATAAACTCCTGATCCTGATCGATGAAGTGGTCCACGCGCAGGACGATGGCGCCATCCTCCTGCCCGACATCGCACCAGAACAGATCACGGTCGTTCCCGACGAGCTTGACGCGGCTCCGCGGCGTGGCCCGCAACTCCAGGACCTGCCCGACCGCGAGATCGGCGATCTCGCCCAGCGCGAGAGGCTTCTCCTCCAGGATCGCCTTCAGGGTGACGGGGGTCTTCTGCACCTCGCCCGCGATCTGCCGGGTCCACCGGGAATCCCTGGCCGAGGTCTCGCCCACCAGGATCCGGGCCAGGCTCTGGCGCATCGGGTTGAGGACGGATTGCGGGATGACGATGAACATCTCGCCGCCGCGGTTGAGCGCCTGGAGCAGGAATTTCGCCGCGACCGCCTGGTTGTTCCGGCGTCCGATCACCGCGAAGTCCATCCGCAGCTCCGTCCGCTCGAGCTTGAACGGCGTGTCCGCCACCAGCGCGAAGGCGGATTGCACCGCCCGGCCGACCTGCTCGAACAGCCGCTGGGCGATCCGCATCTCGATGTTGGAGAACGAGCGCTCCTCGTCGAGGGGCGGCTCCGAGCCGTCGGATCCGAGCAGGACCTCGACCATCGTGAAGATGAAGTCGCGGTCGAACCCGACCAGGATGTGACTGTCCCATTCCGGCGCCTGGAAAATGCCGGCGATCGCGTTCGACTCGTAGGGTTCGAGGATGTCGCCGAAGCGCTGGCTCTCGACGTTGCTCAGCGAGAAATAGACCGGAGAGGCCGCGAAGTGCCGGAGCTGGTCCGCACAGAAGGTCGCGACCCTGTCGAGGATCACGTGCAGCATCGGCAGGCGCTCGAGGGACAGGCCCGCCGCATCCAGCAGCCGGTCCCGGATGTCGTTGACGACTTGTTGCCGGTCCATCGTCAAGCCGCCTCGCGCAGGACGGTCTCGCCGCGCGGCGAGGCCGTCATCGTCGCGTCCTCGACCTCGTCGATGGTCGGCCTGTTGGCAGAGGTGATCGCCTTGCGCCCGTACTCGACGGCGATCTGCGGCAGGGCGCCGTTCATGTAGGCCAGCAGGGTCTGCTTCACGATGATGTAGAGCCGCGCCTGCGATTCGCGCGTCGCCTTGATCTTGTTGGCGACCGGCGCGACCACCGTGTACGAGACGAAGATGCCCGTGAACGTGCCGACCAGCGCCGAGCCGATCAGGCTTCCCAGAAGCGCGGGCGACTGATCGAGCGCGCCCATCGCCTTCACGATCCCGAGGATCGCCGCGACGATGCCGAGGGCGGGCAGGCCGTCCGCCGTGATCATCAGCGCGTTGTACACCTTCAACTTGTCGCGCCGGTGCGTGGCGATCTCCTCCTCCATCAGCGCCTCGACGTCGTAGGGGCGCGCGTTGCCGATGATGATCAGGCGCACGTAGTCGCAGATGAACAGGGTCAGCGCCGGGTCCCGCGCTGCGCGCGGGTAGGCCTTGAAGATCTCGGATTCGCCGGGACGCTCCAGATGGCCCTCGACCTCGTTGCGCGGCTTCGAGCGCACCTCCCGGGTCAAGGCGAACAGAAGACCGAGAAGTTCGAGGTAATCCTCCCGCCTGAGAACGCGCGCGAAGACGGCGTCCCTCAGCGCGCTGCCGGTGCCCAGCACCACGCCGGCGGGATTGGCGACGATGAACGCGCCGATCGCGGCCCCGCCGACGATGATGAACTCGAATGGCTGCCAGACCACGGTCAGGTGGCCGCCGAGAGCCCAGAAGCCGCCGCCCACGCTGGCCGCCGCGATCAGTAAGCCGATGATTACACCCACGCGGCGCCTCGATGTCGTAACGGTTGATCCGTCAGGCCGTAGACCGCCATGCTTGCGCAGGGCTGGAGCCTGACCGCTGCGCCGCCCCGAAGCTCTCGGAGCGGCACGGGCAAGGTCCGGACAAGCTCCGGGCCTTAGGAAGCACCGAGATGCCGCGTGTTCACCGACACCAACGCACCGCCGTCGCACGATCCCGCAGGCGCGCGAAATCTGGAGACGATGCATGTCTTCCACCTATATGGACTACACGCTCATATCCCGGGATATCGCGAAGTCCCTGAAGAACAAGGCGGCCGAGCGCGCGGTCGCGAACGACACGAAGTACTTCTCGGAGCACATCGGCGACGTCACGTCAGTCGACGACTTCATCGGAAACGCGCGGCTCTTCAATTTCGCCATGCGCGCCTTCGGTCTCGAGGACATGGCCTACGCCAAGAGCTTCATGAAGAAGGTTCTCCTCGGGGAACCCGACGCGAACGGGCACGTCCTGGTCGACCGGCTGCAGGACACGCGGTACAGGGACTTCGCGAACGCCTTCAACTTCCGGTCCTACGGTGACGACCCCAGCAAGCCGAAGACATTCGACAATCCTGAAGTCGAGGCCATGCTCGAGTCCGTCGGCGCCAACAAGACGGTCGACCAGCAAAAACTGGCCTACGACAGTCAGACCGGCCGGGATACACAGTACATTTCCGATTTCGCGGCTTATGTGACCTCCGTGGACGATATCGTCTCGGATCCCAAGCTCTCGTCGATCGTCCGCGCGACGGTGGGGCTGCCGCCCGCCTCCGAGACGGCGGATCCCGCCACACAGGCCGCGGAGATCGCGAGCAAGTTCGACGCGGCGACCTTTCAGAATCCGGCGGCCGTGGACGCGTTCATCGACGAGTACCTGGCGATGCGCAAGGAAGGGCGGAAGGCGATCATCGACCCCTATTTCCGACCCTCCGGGACCTACGCCAACTCGGATGCGGAGACCGAGAAACTGGCCGCCTACTTCCGAGCCAAGGCGAGCACGCTCCAGACCGCTCAAGACATCGTCGCCGACACGACACTGACCGACATCGTCTGGAGCACCCTCGGTCTTCCCGCGACGAGCGCCTCGAAGGATCCGAAGGCCCAAGCGGCCCTGATCGCGAAGAATCTCGACGTCGCGTCGCTTCGGGATCCGAGGACGCTCAGCCAGTTCATCGACCGGTTCAAGGATGCGCGCGTCGCGGCCCGCTCCGCGACGGTCGACGCCTATGTCCGTCAGACACTCGAGGATGACGCGGGCGCGCAGGACCAGGGCACGCGGCTGGCGCTCTACTTCAAGCGCCAAGCCGGGACCATCAAGTCCATCTACGGCATCCTGGCGGACAAGGCCCTGGCCGAGGTCGTCCGGACGACGCTCGGTTTCCCGGCCGAGATGGCGCGGAGCGACCTGGATTCGCAGGTCGCTCAGATCAGCAGGAAGCTCGACATCACGACCTTCCAGGACCCGGAGAAGCTCGACCGCTTCATCAGGCGCTTCACCATCATGTGGGACGCCAAGAACGACACGGCGGCACAGCCCGCACTCTCACTGTTCGGCGGAGCCGACGGCGGCTTCGACACCGGTGTCCTGCTCAAGCTGCAATCCATCCGGCTCGGGGGCCACTGACATGCAGTCGTCGCTCTACGTCACGCTGTCCGCCCAGATGGCGCTCGAGCAGCGCCTGAACACGGTGGCCGCCAACGTCGCCAATCTCGGGACGGTCGGGTACCGGGCGGAAGAGGTGAAGTTCGAGACGATCCTGTCCCAAGCGGGTCACCGCGACGTCGCCTTCGCGACGCCGGGCGAGACGTTCCTCTCACGCAAGGCCGGCCCGCTGATCAAGACGGATTCCCCGCTCGATGTCGGCCTTCAGGGCGACGGCTGGCTGGCCGTGCGCGGGCCGCGGGGCATGGTCTACACGCGGGACGGCCGCATGCAGGTCACGGCCGCCGGCGACCTTCAGGATCTCGACGGGCGCGCCATCCTGGATCCCGGCGGGTCGCCGCTGACCGTCGACCCGGAAGGGCCGCCGCTCACGATCGGCCAGGACGGGATCGTCTCCCAGGGCACCAACCAGATCGGGGCGCTCGGCGTGTTCCGGCTGGACCCCGCCGCGAAGCTGACGCGCGTCGCCGGCGGCGCGGTGGCGTCCGACGTTCCGGGCCGGCCGATCCTCGACTTCAACCAGCGCGACGAGACGACGGTCCGGGTCCAGCAGGGCTTCCAAGAGGGCGCCAACGTCAATCCGGTCATGGAGATGTCGCGGCTCATCGAGATCACGCGCGCTTTCCAGAGCGCGGCGGCCGCGGTGGCGGAATCGGAATCGTCGCTGCAGGACGCCATCCGCGGCCTCGGCCCGACCGCGTGAGCCGCCCTCGCTCCCGTCCTGACCTCCGGGAAACCGCATGAACGCCCTCGACCGCGTCGCCGCCATGCTGGGGCGTCGGGACGATCCCCCCCTCATCCGGATCGGCGGGTCGGTCAGGGAGATCGGCGCGGGCCATTGCCGGATCCGCATCGCCGTGCCGCTCCTGAGACTCGGCGACCGCATGCGGATCGAGGCCGCGGGCCGCGAGATCGACGGCGAGGTTGTGCGGATCGACGAAGATGGCGTGATCCTCAAGCCGTTCGAGGGCCGGATCGAGGCCGGCCTGGGGGCGCCGGCCTACCGGGTGCCGACCTCCGGAGCTCGGCCCTGCGAGGCGTGGAAGGACCGGGTCGTCAACGCCCTCGGGACACCGATCGACGGGAAGGGGGATCTTCCGACGGGCACGCGGGCGATGCCGCTGGACGCGGACCCGCCGCCCGCGATGGCGCGGTCGCGGGTGGACAGCCCGCTCCGGACCGGCGTGCGGGCGATGGACCTGTTCACGCCGCTCTGCGCGGCCCAGCGGATCGGCATTTTTGCCGGCTCAGGGGTCGGGAAGACGACGCTGCTCTCCATGCTCGCCCGCTGCTCGGGGTTCGACGCCGTCGTCGTCGCCCTGGTGGGCGAGCGCGGACGCGAGGTGCGGGAGTTCCTCGAGGGCCCGATGCGGGAGAGCCGGTCGCGCGCGGTCGTCGTCGTCGCGACGGGCGACGAGAGCCCGATGATGCGTCGGCAGGCCCCGAAGCTCGCCTTCGCGGTCGCCGAGTATTTCCGGGACCAGGGCCAGTCCGTCCTGCTCGTGCTCGATTCGGTGACGCGCTTCGCCCATGCCGCCCGCGAGGTGGCGCTGGCCGCCGGCGAGCCGCCCGTTGCGCGGGGCTACCCGCCGAGCGTGTTCGGCGATCTGCCGCGCCTGCTGGAGCGGGCCGGTCCCGGCCTGGACGGGGGCGGGGCGATCACCGGACTCTTCTCGGTGCTGGTCGACGGGGACGACCACAACGATCCCGTGGCCGACAGCATCCGCGGAACCCTCGACGGACACATCGTCCTCGACCGGGCCATCGCCGACCAGGGCCGCTACCCGGCGATCGACGTGCTCGGCTCGATCTCCCGCCTCGCCGACCGCGTCTGGACCGAGCAGCAGCGCCAGCTCGTGCGCATGCTCAAGAGCCTGATCGCGCGTTACGAGGATTCCCGGGATCTGCGCCTGATGGGCGGCTACCATGTCGGGGCCGACCCGGAGCTGGATCAGGCTGTCGCCCTGGTCCCGAAGATCTACGACGCCCTGCGGCAGGACCCGACCGATCCGCAGAGCCTCGACGCCTTTCTAGATCTCGCAACCGCGCTGCGGAGCTGATCGAGAGCCGGGCCCCGGGCGCCCGCGGCAGACCGAAATCCGGTGCCGAAAGCTTCGGGCAAGCGAGCCCTGCTCTGAGTAACGCGACGGTTTCGGATGAGAGGATCCTCGCCATGGGCCTGTATGGTGTGCTGCACGCCGGTGTTTCCGGCATGAACGCGCAGTCCAACAGACTGGGAACAGTTGCCGACAACATCCAGAATCAGAACACGACCGGGTACAAGCGCGCGTCGACGGAGTTCTCGTCGCTCCTGATCGACCCCAGCCCCGGATCATACGATGCGGGATCCGTCGACACGGTGGTCCGGCACAGGATCAGCGAAGAGGGCACCGGGACCGCCACGAACTCGCCGACGGATCTCACCATCAAGGGCAACGGCTTCTTCGTGGTGAAGGACGGGTCCGGACGATCCTATCTGACCCGGGCCGGAAACTTCGTGGTCGACGGGCAGACGGGCGATCTCGTCAATGCCGCCGGCATGCGCCTCCAGGGCTACAGCCTGGCGAATGGCGAGCCGAGCGTGTCGCTGAACAGCTTCGACGGGATGATGAACGTCAACGTGGCGAAGCTGGCGATGAAGACGAGCCCGTCCACGGCCGGGACGCTCGAAGGCAACCTGTTCAGCGACACCCCGATCGCGACCAACCCGCCGGGCTACTCGCTGAAGAGTTCGATCACGACCTACGACAATCTCGGCCACCCCTTCAAGGCCGATCTCTACTTCGCCAAGACGGCCAACAACACGTGGCAGGTCACGGCCTACGATGCCAGCTTGCCGGGGAACTATCCCGGAACACCGCTCGGGGGGCCGACGACGCTGACCTTCAACGCGTTCGGCCAGATCGCGGGCGCGCCGAAGCTGAACTTCACCGTCCCGAACGGGCAGCCCTTCACCCTCGACCTGTCGCCGCTGTCGCAGGTGGCGGACGTCGCACAGGTCAGCGACATCAAAGCCCGGTCCGTCAACGGAAACGCGGCCAGCGCCGTCGAGGGCGCCGACATCGACACGGACGGCACGGTCTACGCGATCTACAGGGACGGATCGCGCCGCGCGGCCTTCCGGATCCCGGTGGCGAGCGTCGGGAGTCCGGACAATCTGACTCCCCGTGCCGGCAACGTCTTCGACGTCAACCCCGAATCGGGGCCGGCGCAGATCGGCTTCGCCAATGTCGGCGGCCGCGGCCACATCCAGTCGAAGATGCTCGAGAACTCGACCGTCGATCTCGGCACCGAGCTGGCGACGATGATCGAGGCGCAGACGACCTACGGCGCCAACTCGAAAGTCTTCCAGACCGGCTCGGAGATGCTCGAGCTTCTCGTCAACCTGAAGCGCTGAAGCCGGACTAGGGGACGATCGAGATGGGCCTCTCCGTTGCACTCAACGCCGCGCGCGGCTCCCTGCAGGCGAACGCGATCCAGACGGACGTGGTCTCGCGCAACGTCGCGGGCGCCTACGATCCCTCCTACTCGCGCAAGATCGCGTCAGTGGTCACGACGGACGGCCCGGTCCGGGTCGTCATCAACCGCGCCAGCAGCACGGCCCTGTTCGACCGGATGATGGGCAGCACCTCGGAACTCGCCGGTTATCAGGCGGTTCTGGACGGCCTCACGAGCCTGGAGGACACGGTCGGCGACACGGATGCGGGCCGGTCCATCGCCGCCAAGGTGGGCGCCCTGAACATCGCCCTGGGCGATGCCGCCGGCGAGCCCAACGACATCAATCTGGCGAAGGCCGCCGTGGCGGCGGCCCGCGACCTGGCGCGCGCCCTGAACCAGGCGAGCAGCAAGATCCAGGCAACGCGCCTGAATGCCGATCACGAAATTCGGACTTCCGTCACGACGATCAACGACTTGCTCCGAAAGTTCGACGCCGCCAACAGTGCTGTCATCCTCGGGACCGTGCGGGGCGAGGATATCAGCGACGCCCTGGATAACCGCGACAAGATCCTCGCCCAGCTCTCGCAGGAGATCGGCATCAGCACGATCGTCCGCGAGAACAACGACATGGCGATCTATGCCGATAACGGGTCGCCCCTGTTCGAGCGCGGGCCCCGGACGGTCACGTTCGAGTCGACAGCGGCCTTCGTCCCGGGAACGGCCGGCAAGGCGGTCTTCGTCGACGGCGTGCAGGTGACCGGCCACGGGTCCGTCATGCCCCTGCAGACCGGTCGCATCGTGGGACAGATGACCGTCCGCGACGACCTCACGGTCACGTACCAGAAGCAGCTGGACGCGATCGCCGGCGGGTTGATCGCCGCCTTGGCGGAAACCGACAGCACGTCGCTGGGCGGCACGCCGCTGGCAGGGCTGCTCACCTATCCGGGGGGCCCCGCCCTTCCCGCCGCGGGGACGGTGGGGCTGGCCGGCACGATCCGCGTCAACCCGGCCGCCGATCCCGAGCAGGGCGGCAACCCGTTCACCCTGCGCGATGGCGGCATGAACGCGGGCCCGCAATACGCCTACAACACCACGAATGCGGCGGCCTTCGCCGAACACCTGAGGGCCCTCCGCGCCGCGCTGGGCGCGGAGCGGACGTTCCTGCCGGACTCGGAACTGCCGCACGCGGCCACGCTGCAGGTGGCCGCGGAGACCTCGGCGAGCTGGCTCGAGGCCACCCGGCAGGGCGCATCGAAGCAGGTGGACCGGGAATCCGCGCTCCTGGACAGCGCGTCGACCGCCCTCTCGAACGCCACCGGCGTGAATCGCGACGACGAGGTGGCGACGATGCTTCAGCTCGAGAAGTCGTACGCGGCGTCCGCGAAGCTGATCGCGACGGTCAACGCGATGCTCCAATCCCTTCTCGATGCCGTGAGATAAGCCATGAAGACCAGCTACATCTCGACTGCGACGCTCTGGAACTCGCCCCGCTCCCATTCGGCGCGCCTGCAGGCCGAGATCGCGAAGGCCAACGTCGAGATGGACAATGATGGCCGGTTCGCCGATGTCGGCCTGGAGCTCGGCCACAAGACCGGCCTCGATCTCGACCTCCGCCAGGCGGTCGACGACCTGAAGGCCCAGCAGAGCCGGAACAAGTTGACCACCCTGCGCCTCACGGCGACGCAGGAGGCGCTCAATCAGATCCGCGCGGACGGCGAGTCCTTCCTGGCGCTGGTCGCGCCCGGGAAGCCGTTCGCCAGCAGCGGCGCCGAGCTCGCTCAGGGCGCCGCGGCGCGGCTCTCCGCCCTGACCGGGCACCTGAACACGTCGGTGGCGGGGCAGGCCCTGTTCGCCGGGATCAACACAGATCACCGCCCGATCGCCGACTCGCAGACCGGCCTGCCCCCGGCCGCGAAGTCGGCGTTCGACACCGCGTTTCAGACCGCCTTCGGCTTCCTGCCGGGGACGTCACCGGACGCCCTCAACATCACCGCCGCGCAGATGCAGGCGTTCCTCGACGGCCCCGCCGCCGCCCTGTTCGCCGACCCTCAGTGGGGCGCGACCTGGTCGTCCGCCTCCAACGTGAACATCCGCAGCGAGCTCGGCGGCACCGAGACGGCGGAGACCTCCGTCAACGCCAACGTCCAGACCGTTCGGCAGCTCGCTCAGCTGTACACGCTCGGATCCCAGATCGGGCTCTCCAGCCTCGCGCCGGAAACCCAGTCGGCCGTGTTCGACAAGATGCGCAACCTGGCCGGCGTCGCGACCTTCGGCCTGACGCAGATCCAGGCCGATCTCGGCACCGTCCAGGCGCGGATGAAAGGCATCGACACCCAGCTCGATGCCAAGATCAAGGGCCTGACCCTCGGCTACCGGTCGTTCGAGGACGTCGACCCCGTCGAGCTGAAGACGCGCCAGAGCAATCTGCAGACTCAGCTCCAGATATCCTACAGCCTGACGAACGAACTTCGGAAGATGAACCTTATCGATTACGTCTGAACGGCGGAGATAGCGCGCGACGTGTCCGCTATGTCAGGGCTCGTCCGCCTCTCAAGTCATCGCGGGAAACAGAGGGCAAGGTCGGCAATGTACGGGGCGTCTTACGCGGAAGCCTACCGGGAAACCATGGGCGATTCCCCGGCCATCGGCCGCGAGCGCGAGCGCGAGGCGTTCGATCGCGCGATCGAGCTGATGAAGCGGGCGGACGCCGCAGAGGCCTCGGCGGAGTTGCGCTGGGAGGCCACGAGCTTCCTCCAGCGCCTCTGGAGCATGCTCATCGATGATCTCGCCAACCCCGCCAACAGCCTTCCCCCGCAATTGCGCGCGGACCTGATCTCGATCGGCCTCTGGAACATGAGCCGGAGCGACCAGATCGTCCGCGGCGACGCGTCCGGCTTCGAGCCCCTGATCTACGTCAACACCCTGATCCGCGATGGTCTTCGATGAGCCGCTCCATCAATCTCAGCCTGCGGGGCCGCGAGCGCATCTTCATCAACGGCGCTGTCCTGCGAGTTGACCGCAAGGTCACGATCGAGTTGCTCAACGACGCCACGTTCCTGCTCGAGGCGCACGTCCTGCAGGCCGAGCAGGCGACGACACCGATCCGCCAGCTCTACTTCATCGCGCAGGCCATGCTGATCGATCCGCGCAACGCGGACCGCGTCCGCCAGGCCTACGACAAGGTGGACAGCGCAATTCTCGATCAGGCCCGCGACGACGATGTCGTGACCGGACTGGCGGCCGCGCGAACGTTCCTCGACACGGGCCGCCCCTTCGAGGTGCTGCGGATCCTGCGCGGCCTGTTCGAGCCCGACACTTCGCAAGTCCCCGATCGGACAGGCGTCCTCACGCATCAGGTTGCGTGAGGACGCCCCGGAACGCATCCCGCACGGAGAGCCAACATGTCCCTGCCGATTGCCAGCACCACAACCCCGGACGCATCGACGAAGGCAGCGGCCCGCACCACAGCTGCGCCGGCCGCGACGACAGCGACGCTCAATTACGACAACTTCCTGAAGCTCCTGCTCGCGCAGATGAAGAACCAGAACCCGACCGACCCGATGAAATCGACGGATTACATGGCCCAGCTGGCGACGTTCTCGCAGGTCGAGCAGAGCGTCAACATGAACAGCAAGCTCGACGCGCTGCTCACCTCCTCGACCCTGTCTCAGGCCGGCGGCCTCGTCGGCCACACCGTCACCTCGGCCGACAAGACACTGACCGGCACCGTCGTCTCGGTCGAGGTGGCCAGCAACGGCCTGCTGGCGCATCTCGATAACGGCAAGGACGTCCGGTACGAGCCGGGCATGACGGTGTACTAGCCGGCCCTCCTCACGCCGGCGGCCCGGTCGGTCGGGATGCACGCCGGAACGCGGACCGACGCGCGGCCGGCATCATTGACGGCCGCACCTTGTCGACGCGCCTCCGGGACGGATCGGCGCGGGGCCGACGTGAGGCACGGGATCCGCTTCCCGTCCGCGGCGTCGCGTTGTGCATCGGCCTCCACATCCGACGGGCAGAACGGTGGGCCCCGCGGTCGCTGCGCGGACCATGCCGTCGCCGGTGAGGCCTTCCCCCTCGTGAGGGCGGGATCGCTCGCACGTCGATGGCGGCTCCCGCTCCAGCGGGAGCGCGGGCTCCCCGAGGCTGCCGATCCCGGCACGCGAATCACCGCCTTCCTTCACCGATCGGCCCCATGAACGAGATCGACGCCCTCGAGCTGGTCCGCTCCGCGATCTGGACCATCATCGTCGCCTCCGGGCCGGCCGTCGGGGCGGCGATGGTCGTGGGCATCCTCATCGCCCTGTTCCAGGCGCTGACACAGATCCAGGAAGTCACCCTGACCTTCGTCCCGAAGATCGTTGTGGTCCTGATCGTGATGATCGTGACCGGCTCCTTCGTCGGCGGCCAGATCTACGCGTTCACCGAGATGGTCTACGGCCGGATCGTCTCGGGGTTCTGAGCGGCCGCCCCGGTCGCGCGGCGGCCCACGAACCGAGCCGGCGGAGCCCGACGGCGAGCGCCCGCCACGGCCGGCGCAATCCAGGCGCAAGCTTGGTGATCCAGAAGCACAGGCGATACGGAGAGGGGTGAGAGCGTGGCAGCGGCCGTACAAGCGCTCGCGCCGGAGGGCAGAGTTCGGCGGGATATCTGGTTCGCGGTCGGGATCATCGCGATCCTCGCGGTCCTGTTCCTGCCTGTGCCGGCGGTGCTGATCGACATCGGACTGGCGCTGTCCATCGCCCTGTCCGTGCTGATCCTGATGGTGGCGCTCTGGATCCAGAAGCCGCTCGAGTTCTCGTCGTTCCCGACGATCCTGCTGATCGCGACCCTCCTGCGCCTGGCGCTGGGGATCGCGACGACCCGGCTGATCCTGTCGAACGGCGATGCCGGCATCGACGCCGCCGGCCACGTCATCCAGGGCTTCTCGCAGTTCGTCATGAGCGGCGACTTCGTGATCGGCCTGGTGGTCTTCGCCATCCTGATCACCGTGAACTTCCTGGTGATCACCAAGGGCGCGACCCGCATCGCCGAGGTCGGCGCCCGCTTCACCCTGGACGCGATCCCGGGCAAGCAGATGGCGATCGACGCGGATCTCTCGGCCGGCCTCATCGACGACAAGGAGGCGCAGCGGCGGCGGCGCGAGCTCGAGGAGGAGAGCGCGTTCTTCGGCTCCATGGACGGCGCCTCGAAATTCGTGCGCGGCGAGGCGATCGCGAGCCTGATCGTCATCGCGGTCAACATCTTCGGCGGCATCATCATCGGCGTCACCCGCCACGGCCTGCCGCTGGCCAAGGCGGCCGACGTCTTCACCAAGCTCTCGGTCGGCGACGGTCTGGTCTCGCAGATCCCCGCGCTGATCGTGTCGCTCGCCGCGGGCCTGCTGGTCTCCAAGGGGGGCACCCGCGGCACGGCCGAGCAGGCCGTCCTCGGGCAGCTCGGCGCCTATCCGCGGGCGCTGTTCGTGGCCGCCGGGCTGATGCTGGTCTTCGCGATCCTGCCCGGGATGCCGTTCGTGCCCTTCGCGGTCCTGAGCGCCCTGATGGGCACGATCGCCTACCTGATTCCCCGGCGCCTCGCCGAGGTGCAGTCGAAGGCCGACGCCGAGGCGCGGGCGAAGGAGCGGCAGCTCCTCCTGGAACGCCAGGACAGCGAGGCCGTGAAGGAATCGCTGAAGACCGCCGAGATCGAGCTCCGCCTCGGCAAGCACTTGGCGGTGCAGATGCAGCCCGCACAGCAGGAGCTCGCCCACCGGGTCGGCCGGATGCGGCGGAAATTCGCCCAGCAATACGGGTTCGTGGTTCCGGAGATCCGGCTCGTCGAGTCGGCCACCGTCCCGAGCAAGAGCTACGAGATCGCGATCCACGGGACCGTCATCGCCGCGCAGCAGGTCCGTCCCGGCGAGATGATGATCGTCGTGGGCGACGGGCCGCTGCCGACCGTGACCGGCGAGGAGGTGCGCGAGCCGGCCTTCGGCATGCGGGCCGTCTGGGTGCCGGACGCCTACGCGCCGGAAGCCCGGCGCGAGGGCTTCAGCCCGATCGACTGGCACGCCGTCATGCTGACCCATGTCAGCGAGGTCATCCGCAACAACCTGCCGCAGCTGCTCTCCTACAAAGATATGCGGATGCTCATCGACCGCCTGGATGCCGAGTACAAGCGGCTGGTCGACGAGATCTGTCCGTCGCAGATCTCGTATTCGGGCCTGCAGGCCGTGCTCAAGCTGCTGCTCGCCGAGCGGGTCTCGATCCGGAACCTGCACCTGATCATCGAGGCCGTCGCCGAGATCGTCCCGCACGCGCGGCGGGCGGAGCAGATCGCCGAGCATGTCCGCCTGCGGATCGCCCAGCAGATCTGCGGCGATCTCGCCGAGAACGGGGTCCTCCACGTCCTGCGGCTCGGCAGCCGCTGGGATCTCACCTTCCATCAGGGACTCAAGCGCGACGCCAAGGGCGACGTGGTCGAGGTGGATATCGATCCGCGCCTGATCGAGCAGTTCGGCGTCGAGGCCTCGGAGGCGATCCGCACCCACATGAAGACGGCGCACCGATTCGCCCTGGTCACCGCGCCGGAGGTCCGCAGCTACGTGCGGATGATCATCGAGCGGCTGTTCCCGACGGTCGCGGTCCTGTCGCACGTGGAGATCGCGCGCGGGGTCGAGATCAAGTCGCTCGGCACGATCTCCTGACAGCCGATGAGTCCCGACACGATCCTAGGCGTCTTCGTCATCTTCTGCCGTGTCGGCGGCTGCCTGCTGGTCGCTCCGGGACTCTCCAGCGCGCGGGTGGCGCCGCGCATCCGCCTGCTCGTCGCCCTGACCGTGACCCTCGCGGTGGCGCCGCTGCTGCTGCCGAGATTCGGCGCCGGGCTGCGCGACGCCGCGCCGGTCGACATCCTGTGGTGGATCGGGTGCGAGACGCTCACGGGCCTCGCGATCGGCTTCTTCGGCCGGTCCTTCTATTTCGCCCTCGAGACGTTGGCGAGCGGCGTGGCGACGATGATCGGCCTCGGGGGCATTCCGGGGAATCCGGTGGCCGATACCGAGGCCGCCTCCCTCGCCGGGTCGCTGATCGTGATGGCCGCGACGATCCTGGTCTTCGCCCTGGACCTGCACTGGGAACTCTTCCGCGGGCTGATCGCCTCGTACGATCGGATCCCGCCCGGACATCCCTTCGGATCGCGGCTGATGCTGGCCGGCCTGGTCGATCGGACCGGGGCGGCCTTCGCCATGGCCCTGCGCGTGACGAGCCCGTTCATCATCTATTCCGTGATCGTGAATCTCGCCCTCGGACTCGCCAACAAGCTCACGCCGCAGATCCCGGTCTTCTTCATCGCCACACCCTTCATCCTCTTCGGCGGCCTCGCGATCCTCCTGTTCCTCTCGAATGATCTGCTCGGGCAGTTCATCCTCGACTACGAACACTGGCTCAGACGAGGCTGACATGCAGACACGGCTCCGCCGGGCGAGGCGCCTCGTCCGCCTGCAGGATCGGATGCACCGGCTCGCCGAGCGGGAGCTGGCCGTCGCGGAGCACCGGGTTCGAGCGGCCGACGCGGCCCAGCAGGACCTGATCCGCGCGTTGAACGAGGCCTCGGACTTTCACGAGCCGATCCGGGCCACCGCGGTGGGTCGCCTGAAATCCCTGGCGGTGGCGGCCCAGGATCTGCGCGCGGAGCGGGACGCCTCCGCGCAGCGGCTTCGCGAACGCGCCACCCAGCACAAGCGCACGGCGCTGTGGGTCGAGCGCCTGGAGGCCGCGCACCGGCACCACGCGGAGCGGCGGGATTGGGCCGAGCGGCTCGATCTCCTGACCGCGCCGGAGGCAAGCCTCCGACCAGCCAGGCCGGCTAGCGTGACGAACGAACCTAGTCCCCGCGCACCCGCGACGATCTCGGCCGCGTCCGAAGACCGAATCCGTCGCGGCGTCGCCACACCGGATATGACCGCGCCGTGAGCGTCCAACCACCCTCCGATATCGTCCTCGACGTCGCGCGCGCCGCCGATCCGGCCCGCTATCAGTCCGCCGTCACCAAGCTCACGCAGGCGTCGCCCGGAACCTTCGCGGACGCCCTGGGGACCGCCGCGGGCTCCCGGACGGGGGTCCCGATCGCGCCGCAGCCGAGCGCCGACACCGTGCTGACGCGCTTCCGGACGGCCGCGACGCTCCCGGCCCCGCGGGCGAAGGGCAGTCCCGCCGAGCAATTCGAGGCCTTCGTCCTGCAGAGCTTCGTGGAATCCATGCTTCCCCAGGGCGCGTCGGCCGTCTTCGGCAAAGGCAATGCCGGGTCGATCTGGAAGTCGATGCTGGCCGAGCAGCTCGGCGCCCAGCTCGCGAAAGCCGGGGGAATCGGCATCGCCCGGATGATCGATGCCGCGCATCCCGAGGCGGGCAGGGCGCCCGCCGCCGCGCGGATACCGGCCGCCTAGGCCGGTCCCCCCCGGCTCCCCCTTCGAGGACAAGGATCATGCTGCTGTCGTCTCTCAACCGCCTTGAGGCAACGATCGACGCCGAGACCACCGCGCTCACGGTGCACGATCTGCGGGATCAGGACGAGTTCAACCGCCGCAAGAGCCAGAGCCTGGTGGAGTTCGCGCGCCTCGGGCGGGCCGTCGACGCGGCGAACCTCAGTGCCGCCGAGATCGACGGCCTGGAACGGGTCCGCGCCAAGCTCCGGCGCAATCACGAGCTCCTGGGCATCCACCTGCGCGCCATGCAGGAAGTCTCGGATATCGTCGCGACGATGATCCGGAGCGCGGAATCCGACGGCACCTACTCCGCCGCCCTGCGCTACCAGGAGTGATCCGGGTGACCCGTATCGTCTTCACCGGTCTCTGGATCTGCGCGATCACGGTCCTGTCCAGCTTCGCGGTCATTGCCTGGATGCCGGACCTGCCGAAGCCGAAGGCCGAGGAGTACCTCGAGGGCTTGACCTATCAGAAGCTGCGTCCCCTCAACATCCCGATCATCGCCGACGGCGCGGTCCAGGGCTATATCCTCGCCACGATCATCTTCACGGCCGAGGCCCAGCTGATCAAAGGGGCGGGCGTGACGCCGGCACCGTTCGTGATGGACGAGTCCTTCCGTCAGATCTACGAGGACACGGACCTCGATTTCCGCAATCTCAAGAAATACAATATCGATAAACGCCTGGACGAGATCAAGCGTCGGGTCAACGAGCGCCTGGGCTCCGAGGTCGTGAAGGACGTGATGGTCGAGAACTTCAACTTCGTGACCAAGAAGGATATCCGCAGCTAGGGCGCCTGCCGTCGGCAGGGACACCCCGCCGGTGCCTCCGCGAGCGCGGCTCTGCCGACCTGGATGGCGGTTCGGCGCGCACGCCTCGCGAGCCCCCGGCCAGGCGCGCGGCAGCGCCGTCCGGGCCCCGGACGGCTCGCGCGGGCCGCCGAGGGTCGGCCCGGGGCCTCCGGCCGTGCCGGTTTCGAGCCGCCGTGACCGGTTGAGCGCGCCCGGCCCCCGGTCCCGCCGGATCTTCGTCGAACGACCGCGCTCAGGAGCCGCCGCAAGGGCCCCATGCAGGGAGCGTCCTGGCGCGGCAGGACTCCGAGAGGGCTCGCAGCCTGGAATCGCCCCGGCGACGGGACAGCGCCACCGTGACGGCGCCGGCGACGCGGGCGCGCGCCCCCCAGCCACGCGGAGCCGCGCTCCGTTCGGGCGGGCAGCGATCGTCCCCCGGTGACGGACCGCGCGATCGACCCGCCGGAGCAGGGTCGAACCGCGGACCCGGCTCACGGCGTGCGCGTTTGCTGGAACGCCCGCCCCTCGACCGCCGCCGTGAGCCGATCGACGCTGCCCGCGGATGCGGCGATCAGCAGGCCGCCTTCGACGATCCCCGTGCCCGACAGGCCGTAGCGGAGGACGGGTCCGCCGAGCGCCCCGTGACCCGATCGCGGAGCGAGGCCGTCGCGGCTCAGGGCGAGGTCGTCGAAGCGGCCGACCAGCGTGCAGGGCAGGATGTGCAGCCGCCGCCCGCCGCACAGGCCGAACACCCGGCGGGACGCATCGAGGGCGACCGTCGCGGCGGGGTCGAGGTGCAGGAAGCCTTCGACCGCGAGGGGGCGCTCCCGCGTCGCGAACCGGTCGAACACGGCGATGCCGGAGAGATCCTCGAGCAGCACGAAGGTCCGGACATGCCGATAGTCGGGCCCGTGCACGGTGGTCTCGACGCGATACACGGTGGCGTCGCCGAGGCGGAGGGCCTCCCGAGCGCGCCCCGCGCCGACACCCGGCTCCCGACCGTCCGGGAGCGCGACGTTGTGCGCGCGCGCCGTCGCCACGTGCTGGCCCTCGCCTTCGGTGATCCAGCGCAGGCCGCCGGTGGCGAAGGTGAAGGCGGTGCAGTCCCGGTGATCCTGCGGGTCGACCTGCGCGGAGAAATCCGCCGTGAAGGCGGACCAGCCCGCGCCGTCGTCCGGCCGGCGCACGATGAGGGTCCCGGGACGGCTCGCCCCGGCAGCGGCGCCCCCTCCGCCGGCGGATTGTCCCGGCACGGGGAGAGCCATTCCGGGACGGGCATGCGCGGCCGCCAGCCGCTCCAGCCAGCGGTGTCGGTCTGCGTGGTCGGGCTTGGCGTCGAACGGGGGCAGGGCCCCGTCCGGCTCGAACAGGGCGATCATCCCGGCCCAGGCCGCCGGCAGACGGAGGTCGAGGAGTTCGGCCAGCGGCGCCAGCTCCGGCCGGGCGGCCAGGATGGGGACGAGGATCAGGGCCAGCGTGAGGAGTTCGAGGCTGCGGTGATACGACGGCTCCGCGACGCCGCCGCCGGGATCGATCATCGTCTCGAAGCCGCTCCGCAGGGCGAGAACCGCGAGGTGCGTCCAGTGCCGCGACATCGGGAAGGCGGGGAGGGCGAGCCCGGCCGCCAGCAGGGCGGCTGCGACCTGGAGTTCCAGCAGGGAACCCGCCACCGTGTGCTGCGCGAGGATCTCGGCCAGCGCCGCGGCATGCCGCACGACCTCACCGCCCAGGATCTCGACGGCGGGCTCCTCCGCCTCGCCCGCGTCCCGCGCCGCGGCTTCGAGCAGGCTCAGCATCGCCTCCAGACGGAGCGCCGCGCAGGCGGGGTGCAGGCTCAGCGTGTCCGCCGGCTGACCCCAGGGATTCGCTCGGGACCAGGAGAGGGCGGCCGCGACCGCGCGTTCCCGAACCCCGCGCTCCGGACTCTCGGCGGCGGCCCAGGTCCAGGCCAGGGACTGGAACGCCAGGCGCCAGGCCTGCGACCGGAACGGATCGGCCGCCCAGTCCGGCGCCTCCGGCAGCCTCCAGGCGGGCCGCGCTGCGAGACGGATGGCGCCCTCCGCCCAGCCATGGGCGTCGGGCCCGTCCCGCAGGCGCGCGAAGCTGCGCAGCGGCGACGGCCGCTCGGCCAGGAGGGGGAGATCGAGAAAGGGCCGGATCGACGCCGCGCGGGCACCGCCGTCCGGGGGGGCGAGGCGACCGAGCAGCCGCGCCAGGACTGCCTCGACACCCGGATCGGCGTCATCCGTCAGATTCGCGAGGCGCAGGTCGTCGTCGAGGAGCACGTCCGGCGCAGCGGTCAGCGCGAGGTCCCCGCCTCCCTCCCAGGTCGCGAAGCCGATATCGAGCGTCGCGGCATCCGGAGGGGGGCAGACCTTCAAGGTGAACCGGTAGGCTTGCCGATGGACCGGGATGTCGAGGAAGGCCGGGACCGACAGCGTGGCCAAGGTGTCGGGGTAGGGGGGCGGAATCGGATCGCCGTCGGCGTCGCGGAAGCGGATCTGGGCCAGCGCCCCCTCGGACCGGCCCTGCGCGATGACCTGGCCCCTGAACACGAGCGCGCGGCCCGGGACGAGGCCGTGCCGGAACCAGGTTGGCTGAGGACCGAGGACGATCCGGCCGTCCTGGAAGAGGCGGCCCTGCGGCGGCCCTGCGGCCTCGTCCCCCGCGGACGGGGTGCGGCGGCCGGTCGGGCGGATCTCGGGATCGACGACCCGGAACGGCCGGGTGTTGCGCCAGCTCCTGATGAGGATCGCCACCTCGGCCGCCGGGGCCGGCAGGTAGAAGCACAGCCGCACGGGCACGCTGCGCGCACCCGCGGGGCCGCCCGCCGCGCGCGGGCCGGACAGCCAGGCGCCGTGCGCGTCCGTCGATGTCCGAATCAGCCCCGGCACGCGCGCGAAATCGATCTCGGACCGGTCCCCTGTCAGGAACGCGACGCCGATCGCCGCGAGATCCTGGGACTCGAGCGCGCGCTCGACGCTATCGCAGATGACGTATGCGCTGAACTCATACCACTGGCCCGCTGACAGGCCGTCGAACGCGAAGACGGCGCGCGACCAGCGATTCTTGTTGCCGACGACAGGATCATCTTCGCGCGGGTTCGCTGCGCCCGCGACTTGCCGCACCGCGACCGGTTTGGAGACAGAACGATCGCTCATCTGACCTGAGGAGATCTCGCAACATCCGAGCGAAACACGATTGCGTCGCTCATCCTGGGTGATCCTGATTAAGGCCGAGCATCACCATCGATTGCCCGAACTTTGCGAACAATTTCCGTAAAATCGACCACAAATCTGCGGTAAACTCAAAAATTTTCGCGGATTCATCAAACTAAGGCGGACAGGCCGGGCACCGTCTTGGCCGTTGACCTGATCTCATGCTTGAGCCATGGGATGAAAGCCAGGCAAACAACTTCGATCCAGATCACGTAACACATCTGGAGAACAATTAATTCAAACGGAGTCTTGTGGCAATGTACGTCATTGTCGATGAGCGGCCGATTGTAACCGATGGATACGTGGCCAACTTCAATCGAGAGGGCATAACATCGGTCGGATTGCTGGCAGACGATTTCGAGGACTGGCTGCAGACCGCCCCCGCGACCGACCTCGAGGCCGTCCAGGGCTTCCTGCTCGGCGACTGCGCGCAGCGATCGGACTTGCCGGAGCTGATCCAGAAGCGGTCGCGCGCACCGATCATCGCGATGATCGAGACGCGCTGCCTGAACGAAACCCTGAACCTGTTCGGCGCCGGCATCGACGACGTCGTCCGCAAGCCCGTCCACGTCCGGGAGATCCTCGCCCGAACCGAGGCGGTGTGGCGTCGCTCGCAGCGCGAGACCGCGAAGGACCCGACAGTGGTCGACCGGTCCGCACGGCTGAAGGTGTACTTCGACGGGCGCGACCCCGACATCGACGGGGAGAAGATGACGCTGCCCCGCCGCGAACGGCAGATCCTCGAGTTCCTGGTCCGCAACCGCGGGCGACGGATGACGAAGGAGCAGGTGTTCAACGCTGTCTACGGTGCCTTCACGAGCGACGTGGACGAGAGCGTGATCGAGGGACACATCAGCAAGCTGCGCAAGAAGCTCCGCCAGAAGCTGAGCTTCGATCCGATCGAGGTCCGGCGCTACCTCGGCTACGCCTTCGTGAACTGACCGGCCGTGCAGGCCGGTGCCGACACGGACGCGGCCCGCGGCAGCGGGGCCGCGTCCGCGCCGGACGGCGCGTCACCGTCGGCGCTCACGGGCGGCCACCGCGGGCAGCACGACGCGCGCGCAAGATCTCCTTCGTCCGGGGTCAGCCATCGCAAGCTTCGGGCAAGACAGGACGCGCAAAGATCCGCCGGCAGGAAAACGTCCCGCCGGAAACGGCGACGAAACCGGCGCGCGGCGCGGAGAGATGCTCCCGAAGCACGGATCGTTCCTGCCGAAGACTTTGCCAAGCCGGGAAACCGACGGATCATGAGTCCCATCTTTCTGTTCAATCTCGCGTCCCGGCAGCTGCAGCACCTGACTGCACGGCAGGCCGTGATCTCGGGCAACATCGCGAATGCCAACACGCCCGGGTACCGCGCGCGCGACCTGACGCCGTTCCGGGACGTGCTCGACAAGACGGTCCTGACGATGGCGGCGACCCGGCCCGGCCACCTGGAGCTCGACGAGCCCGGCGCGCGGCCGGCCCGGGCGAGCGCCTCGGGCGGATGGGATGTCGTCCATTCCGGCAACTCGGTCAGCATCGAGGAACAGCTGATGAAGTCCGGCGAGGTGAGCCGCGATCAGGCCCTCAACGGCAGCGTGGTCAAGGCGTTCAACCGGATGCTCGCCCTGAGCACGAAGGCCGGCCAATGATCGATCCCCTGGCCGCCTCCTCGCGGATCGCGGGCTCCGGCATGGAGGCGCAATCCGAGCGCCTGCGGGTCATCGCGGAGAACATCGCGAACGCGCGATCGACGGGACAGACCGCCGGCTCGGATCCCTATACCCGCAAGACCATCACGTTCCGCACGGCCCTCGACCGCGCCTCCGGGACCGCGGCCGTCGCGATCCGCCAGATCGGCGAGGACAAGGCGCCGTTCCGGGTCGAGTACGATCCCGGGAACCCGGCGGCGGACGCCGACGGCAACGTCAAGCTGCCGAACGTGAACATGCTGATCGAGATGGCCGACATGCGGGAGGCCAACCGCTCGTACGAGGCCAACCTGCAGATGATCAAGCAGACCCGCGCGATGGTCGCCAGCATCATCGAACTCCTGAGGCCGTGATGATCCAGTCCCTCGCCGCTCTCGCAAGTACGTCCGACAAGAATGCCGTGTTCGGCGCGTCGGAGCTCGGCCTGGCCATGCCGGGGATTCGGCAGACGTCGCCCGCGGCCGCGGCCTCCGGTTTCGGCGATCTCCTGATGCAGATCGCCGGACAGATGCGCGACACGGTGAAGACCGGCGAGGCGGCGGCGATCTCCGGGATCCAGGGCAAGGCGTCGACCCAGGCGGTGGTCGAGGCGGTGATGTCGGCCGAGCAGAGCCTCCAGACCGCGGTCGCCATCCGCGACAAGGTCGTCGCCGCCTACCTGGAAATCGTCCGCATGGCGATCTGACGACGCCCCCGCGTCGCCGGCAACGTCCCGGCCCCCGGGCGACGGGCCGGCACGTTCCGACACGATCCCATTCCTCTCCGGCGCAAGGACCCGATCATGAGAGCGCTCGCCATCGCGGCCACGGGCATGAATGCCCAGCAACTGAACGTCGAAGTCATCGCCAACAACATCTCGAACCTGAACACGACGGCGTTCAAGGCGGCCCGCGCGGAGTTCAAGGACCTGATCTACCAGGCCGAGCGCCCGGCGGGCGTGCCGATCCAGGCCGGCGAGTCGGCCATTCCGGAAGGCGCGATGCTCGGGCTCGGCGTGCGCAACACGGCGATCCGGAACCTGCACCGGCAGGGTCCGCTGAACAACACGACGAATCCGCTGGACCTCGCGATCAACGGCCGCGGCTGGTTCCAGGTGACGATGCCGAACGGCGAGATCAACTACACGCGCGCCGGCTCCTTCAACAAGAACGCCGACGGGCGCCTCGTCACGGCCGAAGGCTACAGCGTCGATCCGGCGATCATCATTCCGCAGAACGCGATCGACGTGGTGATCAACGAGACCGGCCAGGTGATGGTCAAGGTCGACGGGCAGCAACTGCCGCAGACGATCGGCCAGTTGCAGCTCGCCAACTTCACCAACGATGCCGGTCTCGAGCCGCTGGGCAACGGCCTGTACCGGGAGACCGCGGCCTCGGGCCTCCCGGTCACCGGCTTCGCCGCCGACCCGGGCTTCGGCAAGATCCAGCAGGGCTATCTCGAGACGTCCAACGTCGACCCGGTCCGGGAGATCACGAACCTCATCTCGGCCCAGCGGGCCTTCGAGATGAACTCGAAGGTGATCCAGGCCGCGGACGAGATGGCCGGCACGATCTCGAAGGGCATCCGATAACATCATGACCCGAGTTGATCGCCCCGGGGAGATCGCGGCGCGGAGAGTCCGGGCGCTCGGCGCGGCCGGACTGGCGGCGCGTGCGGCGGCCGTCATGGCGACCGTCATGGCGACCGGGCCCGCCATCGCGGCGGAACAGATGCTGCCGGTGCCGGTCGCGACGATCTACGCGGGCGACGTCATCAAGCCGACCATGCTGCGCGAGCAGGCGTTCCCCGAGGGCTACCGGCCGCGCCTGCCGGTGGCCGACACGGCGGCCCGCGCGGTCGGTCGCATCGCGCGGCGGACGCTCCTGCCGGGCGAGACGATCCCGTCGATCGCGCTGGAGGAGGCGAAGCTCGTGACCCGCGGCGCGCCGGCCGTGATCGTCTTCGAGGAGCACGGCGTCACGATCTCGACCGTGGGCACGGCCCTGGCGAACGCGGCGGTGAACGAGGCGGTGAACGTGCGGAACGCCGCCACGGGGCGGGTCGTCCAGGGCATCGTCCAGCCGGACGGCCGCGTGCGGACGGGACAGCCGTGATGCGCCCGCTGATCCTCCTGCTCCTCGCCGGCCTCGCGCTGTGGCCGGCGTCCGCGTCGGCGACGCGCATCAAGGACATCGCCACGCTGCAGGGCGTGCGCGACAACCAGATCGTCGGCTACGGGCTCGTCACGGGCCTGCAGAGCACCGGCGACACCCTGCGCAACGCGCAGTTCACGGAACAGTCGCTGCAATCGATGCTCGACCGCCTCGGCGTCAACGTGCGCGACCAGCGGCTCCGGACCCGCAACGTCGCGGCCGTGATGGTGACGGCCAATCTGCCGGCCTATGTCGAGCCGGGGTCGCGCGTCGACGTCTCCGTGAACTCCATGGGCGACGCGACCTCCCTGCGCGGCGGCACGCTGCTGATGACGCCGCTCTCGGGCGGCGACGGGCAGGTCTACGCGGTCGCCCAGGGGGCGCTCGTCGTCTCCGGCTTCAGCGTCACCGGGCAGGCGGAATCGCTGGTCTCGGGCGTGGCCACGGCGGCCCGGATCCCCAACGGGGCCCTGGTCGAGCGCGCGGTCGCCGGCACGTTCAGCGAGTTGCCCGGCATGGCGCTCGAGCTGAAGAACCCGGACTTCCACACCGCCGTCCTGATCTCGGACGCGATCAACGCCTACACGCTCCAGAAGTACGGGCGGCGCGCGGCGAGCCCGCGCGACTACCGCACGGTGGTCCTGTCCCGTCCCGGCCACGTGGGCCGGACCCGGTTCATGGCCGAGATCGGCGAGCTGCAAGTCCAGCCCGACATCCCCGCGAAGGTGGTGATCGATCAGCGGACCGGGACCGTGGTCATCGGCCGGAACGTCCAGGTCTCCACCGTGGCGGTGACGCACGGCGACCTGACGGTGCGCATCACCGAGACGCCGCAGGTCTCTCAGCCCGCGCCCTTCTCCGACGGGCAGACCACCGTCGTGCCCCGGACCGACATCGAGGCCGGCGAACGGACGGCGCGCCTCGCCATCGTGGCGGGCCCCGATCTGCAGACCCTGATCCGCGGCCTGAACAATGTCGGGATGAAGCCGACGGACGTCATCGCCATCCTCCAGGCGGTGAAGACGGCCGGCGCCCTGCAGGCAGAGCTGGTGATCCAATGATCCGTCCGGTCCGCAAGCACCGCCCCGCTGCCGCCGGCCCGCGCGGCCGCGTCGGCCGCGCCCTCGCGGCGGCCGCCATCCTGGCCGCGTCCCCGGCCTCGGCCCAGCAGAAGCCGGCGGAGCCGGCCGGGGCTGAGGGCGGCCGCTCGGCGACGTACTGTGCCGGCATCGCCGATGCCGCGGCCGACGCCCGCTTCACGTGGCAGAAGGAGACGCTGACCACGCTCGCCAAGGACGTCGAGGTGCGGATCGGTCAGCTGGAGGCCAAGCGCGCGGAATACGAGGCGTGGCTGAAGCGCCGGCAGGCCTTCCTCGCCAAGGCGGACGAGAGCGTCACGGCCATCTACGCCCGGATGCGGCCCGAGGCCGCCTCGCAGCAGCTGACCGCCATGGACAGCGAGGCCGCCGCCGCGATCCTGACGCGCCTCGATGCCCGCATCGCCAGCGCCATCCTGAACGAGATGGAGCCTGGCCGGGCCGCGCGCCTCGCCAACGTCATCACCAACACGCCCCCGAAGAAGCTGGCGCCCTCCCGGCCCGACGACGCCTCCAGGGCGTCGCCCGAGCCGCCCACGGATGACGGGGCGCGCCGTGCGCAGGACAACGAGACATCAGGATGAAGCGGCTGGCTGCCATCGCGGCGCTCACGACCCTCGGGGCCTGCGCGACACCCGTTCAGGAGATCGGCCGGGCGCCGGCCCTGAGCCCCGTCGGCCTCGGCATCGATCCGAACCACGACGCCGTGCCGCCGCTCGCCGTCGCGTCGCAGGCGCAGGGCTACCATTCGACCTGGGCCCAGCAGAGCGCGGACCTGTTCCAGGACCCGCGCGCCAAGAATGTCGGCGACGTGCTGACCGTGCTCATCGCGATGAACGACAAGGCCCAGTTCGACAACGCCACCGACCGGTCGCGCGATTCGCGGGCCAAGACGAGCCTCGACCTCCAGTTCGACCTGTTCGGCCTCACGCCGGAATCGAAGAACCACTACGAGGTCAACGGCAACTCGTCGACCAAGGGACAGGGCACCATCGACCGCAAGGAGCAGCTGCGGCTCTCCGTGGCCGCCGTCGTCACGCACGTCTTCCCGAACGGCAACATGCTGATCAGCGGCTCGCAGGAGGTGCGGGTCAACTTCGAGGTCCGCGTCCTCAACATCGCCGGCATCGTCCGGCCGCGCGACATCTCGCGCCGGAACACGATCGACTACGACAAGATCGCCGAGGCGCGAGTCTCCTACGGCGGTCGCGGGCGGCTCATGGAGGTGCAGCAGCCGGCCGTCGCCCAGCAGGTCTACGACCTGGTCTCTCCGTTCTGATCCGGACACGCTCCATGGCCTCGGACACCGTCACACGCCGTGCGCGGCTGCGCTGGCTGCTGCTCCTCGCGCTGCTCACGGTCCTGGCGGTCGGCGTCGGGGCGGCGAGCGGTCTCCACATGATCGCGCGGGTCGAGAAGGCCCTCGACGAGCGGCGAAAGGCCCAGGACGAGCAGGTGCGGCCGGTGACGGCCTACGCCGAGAACGACACTCTCACGAGCCTCGGCACCGTGGTGACCAACCTCGCGGGCCCCGGCGACGTCTGGGTCCGGCTCGAATCCTCCGTGATCGTCAGGCCCGGGACCTTCGCCAATCCCCAGGCCATGGTCGCGGAGATCCGGCAGGACATCGTGGGCTATCTGCGCACACTCTCGGTCGCGCAGATCGAGGGCCCGAGCGGCCTGAGCCATCTGCGGGAGGATCTCACGGAACGCGTGCAGATCCGCAGCAACGGCCAGATCCGCACCTTCTTCATCGAAACGCTCGTCGTCCAGTAGGGCGCCCGGTCGGTCGCCCGCGCGCGTGGCCGACGCATATCAGGATCGGTCACACGCCATGCTGCGTCGCGTCTTTCTGGCGAGCCCGCTGCTCCTCGTCGCCACGGCGGCAACCGCCCAGAGTTTCAGCCTCGACCAGGTGCTGCCCCCGGGCAACGGCTCGGTCAGCGGGCGCATGATCCAGCTGATCGCGCTGATGACGGTGCTGTCGATCGCGCCGGGGCTTCTCGTGATGGTGACGAGCTTCACCCGATTCGTCGTCGCGCTCTCGTTCCTGCGCTCGGGCCTCGGCCTCCAGAGCGCACCGGCGAATCTCGTGCTCATCAGCCTGTCGCTGTTCATGACATTCTACGTCATGGGGCCGACCTTCGACCGCGCCTGGCAGGACGGCGTCCGCCCGCTCACCGAGAACCGGATCACCGAGGAGGAGGCCTTCGCCAAGGTGACCGCGCCGTTCCGCGACTTCATGCTGGCCCATGTCCGCCCCAAGGATCTCGACACCTTCGCGGAGATCGCCGCTTCCAACCTGTCCAAGGCGCCGGACGGCGGCCGGACGGACCTGAGGATCCTGATCCCGGCCTTCATGATCTCGGAGCTGCGCCGGGGCTTCGAGATCGGCTTCCTGATCGCGCTGCCCTTCCTGGTCATCGACATGGTCATCGCCGTGCTGGTCATGTCGATGGGCATGATGATGCTGCCGCCGACCGTGATTTCGCTACCGTTCAAGATCCTCTTTTTTGTCTTAATCGACGGATGGAACATGCTCGTCAGCGGACTCGTGAAGTCATATTTTTGAAAACTCAAATGTTCCGACAGTCCGATCCGACGAGAAACGTCTCCGACGCCGGACTTTCGGAGTTGACTTCCGCCGCCCGTTGCCCCATCTACGCTTCGACTGCAGCACGAACAGTCAATCCGGAAGCGAGATTGTCCTTCGGCGCAGGATCGATAACAGGTTGAGGTCTTGAGCCATAACGGCGACCTCGAAGGCATGATGCCGCCCTGTTATGCCGGTGAGAGTCCGGCATGTCCCGTACGTAACTTCCTCTCTCAGGGACATCCTCATGTCGAGCCTGTTCACCAACAACGCCGCGATGACGGCGCAGCTGACGCTGAAGCTCATCGGCCAGAACCTGGACAAGACCAACGACGTCATCTCGACGGGTCTGAAGATCGCCGGCGCCTCGGACAACGCCGCCTACTGGGCGATCGCCACGCAGATCCGCCAGGACAACGCCTCGCTCGGCGCCGTGAAGGACTCGATCGGCCAGGGCCTGGGCGTCGTCAACATCACCTACCAGGCCCTCAACACGATGGTCGGCGAGCTCGCCGAGGTGAAGCGGAAGCTGACCACGGCGTCCGGCGTCGGCGTCGACCGCATGCTGATCCAGAACGACCTCAACGCGACGATCTCCCGGTTCCGCGCCTACGCGGCCGACGCGTCGCAGGCGGGCGAGAGCTGGCTGTCGGTCGATTCCAGCCAGCCGACCTACGCGGCGATCCGCAAGGTCGTCTCGGGCTTCACCCGCGTCCTGGGCAAGCCCACCCTGACGACCACCGACATCGATACGGCCCAGCTCAAGCTGTACGACGTCAAGACCACGGCCGGTACCAACGGCACCAGCGCCACCGTGGGGTCGGTCCAGACCACCTACGACACCGCCAAGGCGTCCTACGACGCGGCCCTCGCCGCCTACAACAGCAGCGGCAAGGACACCGCCGCGGTCACGGCCTACACCGCGGCCAAGGCTTCCTTCGACACGGCCACGACGACCTACAACGCCGCGAGGAACACGGCGAACGCCGCGGCCAAGGTGGGCAATGACGGCAAGGGCGGCATCCTGAACAAGGATTACGGCGTCCTCGGCGCGGACAACAACGGCTTCCTCAAGGCCTACACGCTCAACTTCGACACGATGGACATCTCGACGGTCCTGCCGAACGACCTGTCGAAGGTGAACGCCTACGTCGCCATGGTCGAGCGCATCTCCTCGGCCCTGACCGCGGTGGCGTCCAACCTCGGCTCGCTCAAGGCCCAGATGCAGTCGTTCCAGAACTACACCGACACCCTGTCCAAGGCCAACGACACCTCGATCGGCATCCTGGTCGACGGCAACATGGAAGAGGAATCGACCAAGCTGAAGGCCCTTCAGGTCCAGCAGCAGCTCGGCATCCAGTCGCTCACGATCGCCAACCAGAACACGCAGCAGATCCTGAGCCTGTTCCGCAACTGATCCGGGCCTCCCGATCAGTCTGAACATTCGCCCATCGGGCTAGACGGGGCCGCGCATCTTCGGGTGCGCGGCCTTTTTCTTTGCCGCGCCTCACGGAACACCACCTTCGCGCAAGGTTGATCCGCCATCCGGGGGCGGAGCCACTGCGGTGGATATCGAGTCCTGCTGATGCCCGGTCGCGAACACCTCCAGAAGCTCTGGACCAACATCCTGGACCTCGGCCCCCGGCGCCTCATCGCCCTCGGGCTGGTGGGCCTGACCGTGTTCCTGGCGGTCGGCCTGGGCGCCTATTACCTGAGCCGGCCGCTGCGCGAGACGCTCTATTCCGGCCTCAGCCGCGACGACGTGAGCCGCATGGGCGCCGCGCTCAAGGATGCCGGCATCCCCTTCGATATCAGCGCGGACGGGACGTCGGTGCTGGTCAGCTACGGGCAGACGGCCCAGGCGCGCATGCTCCTGGCCGAGAAGGGCCTGCCGCAGAGCGGCAAGGCGGGCTACGAGCTGTTCAACGACCTGGGCTCCCTGGGCCTGACCTCGTTCATGCAGGACATCACGCGGGTCCGCGCCCTGGAAGGCGAGATCGCCCGCACGATCCAGACCCTCAAAAGCGTCAAGGCGGCCCGGGTCCACATCGTCATGCCCGATCCCGGCTCGTTCCGCCGGGAGCAGCAGCCCGCCTCGGCCTCGGTGGTGGTGCGCACGGAACCGGCCAACGACGCCACGGTCGCCCCCGCGATCCGCCAGCTGGTCGCCGCCGCCATACCCGGGATGAAGCCCGACAAGGTGACGGTGCTGAACACCGATGGGACGGTGCTGCTCGCCGGAGACGACGCCACGACGGCGCCGGCCGGGCGCCTGGCGAATCTGGAGCAGAGCGTCAATCGCGAGATCCAGGACAACATCCGTCGGACGCTCACGCCCTATCTCGGGCCTAACAACTTCGAAGTCAGCGTCGTCGCGCGCCTGAACACCGACAAGACCAAGACCGACGAGACGATCTTCAACCCCGACCAGAAGGTCGAGCGCTCGCTGCGGACGATCAAGGAATCGGACAGCTCGCAGAACAGGGCTCCGCAGAAGCCCACCACCGCGCAGCAGAACCTGCCCGATCAGCGCGTCAGGTCCGAGGGCGCCGAGAACTCGAGTGCGGAGAGCCAGCGCCGGGAGGAGCTGACCAACTTCGAGATCTCGTCGAAGACGGTCCAGACCGTCAGCGACGGCTACTCGATCAAGACCCTGTCGGTGGCCGTGCTGGTCAACCGGTCCCGCCTCGAGGCGCTCGCCGGCGGCGCGAAGGGCGGGACCGCGCCGCCCCTCGATCCGCAGGTCGCCGAGATCGAGCAGTTGGTGACCTCGGCGGCCGGCGTGAACAGGGCGCGGGGCGACCAGCTCAAGGTCGCGGCGGTGAGCTTCATCGACGAGGGTCAGCCCCTCGCGCCGGCGCCGGCCCTCGGGTTCACCGACGTGCTGATGCGGCAATCCGGGACCCTGATCAACGCGGCCACGATCCTGATCGTCGGGTGCCTGCTCATCTGGTTCGGCCTGCGGCCGGCCGTCAACGCCATCCTGGCCCGCCCGGCCGAGACCGGAACCGAGCTCGCCCTGGCGACACCGGATGCCGGGAGCGGGCTGGACGGCCCGTCGGCGGAGCAGGGCGGGACATCGCCGGAGCCCAGCCTCATCGAGGATCTGACGGAGCACATGGCGCGGTCACCGATCCGGAAGCTGGAGCAGCTGGTCGAACTCGACGAGGAGCAGGTCGCCAACATCCTGAAGCAGTGGCTGACCCGTGAGGAGGTCGCGCGATGACGGACGCACCTCCGGCCTGGGCCGTCTTCTCGGGAACGAGCCGGCGCTCCTCGAACACCCTCTCGGCCCTGGCGGCCAAGCGCCTGGACTCCGCCGCTCCCGTCCCGCCGGCGCCGCCGGACCTCGACGCGATCGCGGCGGCGGCGCGGGAAGAGGGGCGCCGGGAGGGGGAGGCCCTGGCCGCGCGGGCCGCGCAGGCCGCTCTCGCGGCCGAGCGGGAGGCCGCGGCGGCGGCGCTGGCCGAGACGCGGAAAAGCTGGGTCGAGGCGGAGGCGGCCGTCCTGGCCAGCACCCTCGCCGAGCAGATCCAGGCTTCGGAGGCGCGCCTCGCCGAGAGCCTGGCCCGGGCGCTCCGGCCGTTCCTCACGGAAGCCCTCCGGCAGGAAGCCGTTCGCGAGGTGCGCGCGCTGCTCACGGCCCTCGCGGCGGACGAGCGGGCGGGAACCGTCACGGTCGCCGGGCCCGCGGACCTCACGGAGGCGCTCGCGCGGCACCTCGACCTGCCGCCCGGCCGTCTCACCATCGTCGGTGACGGCCGCCCCGATCTCCGCATCCGGATGAACGGAACCCTGATCGAGACGCGGCTCCAGGCCTGGGGTGAGCGCCTCGCCGCGCTGGTCGAGGATCTCTGAGCATGGCCAACAATCCGCCCGAGATCATCGTCGTCCGCCGGGCCTCCGACGAGGACGACGGACACCACGGCGGTGTCTGGAAGATCGCGTTCGCCGACTTCATGACGACCCTGATGGCGCTCTTCCTGGTCCTGTGGCTGATCAAGGCCACGAACGACGAGACGAAGACCAGCATCGCGAACTACTTCAATCCGATCAGCCTGTCGGAGCCCCTGCCGCTCCGGAAGGGCGTGAACGATCCCCAGCCGGCCTCGAACGATCCGAACGCCGGCAGCAAGGCGGGTGAGCCGGGCGGGACCGCGGACATGCGCGACAAGGGCACCCCCCTGCCGCCGGGATCGGTGCCCCGGGAACGGGAGCTGTTCCAGGACCCCTATTCCGTGCTGGCCAAGCTCGCCGCGGAGGTCGAGCCCGGCAAGCCTCAGAGCGCCGCGATCGGCGATCTCGGCGCGGCGGGACGGCGCGGCGGGGACGCGGCGCGCGATCCGTTCGACCCGCTCTACTGGGAGGTGGACGTCCTCGCGCCCGCGAGGGCCGAGCGAACCGCGCCGGACGGGATCACCCCCCCGCCGCGCCAGGCAAGGCCCGACGCGCGCGGCGCCGAAGCCGCGGGCCGGGAGGGCGAGGCGAAGCCGGCGGGACCGACGCCCGTGGATGCCAGACCGCCGGCGGACAGGGACGGGGAGGTCCGGGCCGAGGGGCCTCCGGTGAACGGGCCGTCCCAGGCCTCCGGGCAGGGCGTGGCGAGCGCGGCGGCGCTGAAGGCGGAGATCGCCAAGATCTTCCCGCCCCCGGCGCCCGGCACGTCCGGCCCCCGCGTCGAGGTGCAGGGGACGCCGGAGGGGCTCCTGATCAACGTCACGGACGATCTCAACTTCAGCATGTTCGCGGTGGGCTCGGCCGAACCCCGGCCGGAGACGGTCCGCGCGATGGAGCGCCTCGCCAAGGCCCTCGCCGCGCGACCGGGCCGGATCGTCGTCCGCGGTCATACCGACAGCCGCCCCTTCCGCTCGGAGGTCTACGACAATTGGCGCCTCTCCACCGCGCGCGCCCACATGGCGTCGTACATGCTCACCCGGGCCGGGATCGACGAAGCGCGGATCTGGCGCGTCGAGGGCGCCGCGGACCGGATGCCGCGCAACGCCGCGGATCCGAAGGCTCCGGAGAACCGCCGGATCGAGATCCTCCTGCAGGGATCTCCAGGATGAGCGTTTCCCGGATCGGCCGGATCGTCGCGGCCGCACTCGGCCTGCTCATCGCGGGGTCAGCCGGCCCCGTCGCCGCGGAGCCGGAGCCCGGCCCCCCGGCCGGCCCGGCCGCAGAGCCGCGGGCGCTGACCGGCGATCCGGTGCAGTGGGTGCGGACGCTCCAGTTGCTGCAGGACCGGGTCGCCGCCGGCTCCCTGGCCGCCCACGAGAGCCAGCCGCTCCTGATCGCCCGCATCAACGCGGATCTCCTGGCCGCCCCGCCCGAGATCTGGGGCCGCCGGAACAATCTCCGGTCCGCGATCACGTTCGCCCTGAGCGGCGGCGGTCCGGCGGTCCTGCGACGGCTGACGGCGCGGGACGGCCTCGGTGAGCCCGAAGCGACGCTCGCGCGCGGCGCGCTCGCCTATCTCGAGGGACGGGAGGCCGAGGCGAGGCGCCTGCTCCAGGATGTCGACACGACGGATCTGCCGCCGACGCTGGCGGGCGCCGTCGGCCTGACGCAGGCGTCGCTCGCCGTGACCGACCAGCCGGCCCGGGCGATCGGCCTGCTCGATCGCGTCCGGGTGCTGCTGCCGGGAACCCTGGCCGAGGAGGGCGCCCTGCGCCGCGAGATCTTCACCCTCGGTCAGATCGGCGACCTGAAGACGTTCGAGGCGCTGGCGATCCAGTACCTGCGCCGCTTCCCGCACTCGGTCTACGCGGGCAATTTCCGGCAGCGACTGGCCTATCAGTTGACGCAGTTCGATATCGGCCACGACGAGGGGCGCTTCGGGACCCTCAACAGGATCCTGAGCGAACTCCGGCCCGAGAGCCGGCGCGACCTGTATCTCCTGGTCGCCCAGACGGCGATCCAGGCCGGCAAGACGGCCGCGGCGCTTCGCGCCAGCGAGAAGGCTCTCGCACTCTGCGCCCCCGGAAGCGCGGAGGCGACCCAGGGCCAGCTCTACCGGGCGGCCGCCGAGATCGTGAACCTGGCGACGTTCCAGTCCGGTCTGCGAACGCTGCGGTCCCTGGACAGGGCCAAGCTCACGGCCCGCGACCAGCTCCTCCTCGAGACGGCCCTGTCGACGGCCGGGGCGATCGGACGCGGGCTCGCCGGCCGGTCCGGCCTGCCGGAGGCCGACAGCCTTTCGAAGCCGGCGCGGGCCGCGCGGGATCCCGCCGACGGGCCCGCGAGCCTGATCCCGAAGGCGCAGGCCACGATCGACCGGATCGATCTGATGCTCAGCAAGGCGACCCCGTGAACACGATCTCCGCCGCGGTCCAGAAACCCGCTCCCAGACCCGACCGGGACGTCGCACCGTCCCCGTATCCGGCGGGCGCCCTTCAGACCCTCCCGGATCCGGGGACGCAGAGCGCCTTCGATCTGGTAATGCGCGCCGCCTCGGGGCGTGCGACCGGGTCCCGCGCCGAGACCGACGCGGGCGAGCCGGGCGAGGCGGGCGAACCGGACGGCGCGACCGGGGAGGACTCGAGGGCCGAGGCAGGGGCATCACCCGGGACGCCGCAGCCTCCGGTCGATCCCGGCACCGCCGCCGCGGTGCTCGCCGAGATCCTGAGCACCGCCGTCCTGTCGACCGCTCCGGACGCTCCCCCGGGACCTGGGACCGATGCCCCGGGACCGGCCCCATCCGCCGCATCTCCCGCGGACCCCGACGCGGTCCCGGAGTTCACCCGGGTGGGGAACGGCCAGGCGGCCGGCCCGGGCAGCCTCCAGGGCAGCCCCCCGAAGGTCGAGGTGCTCGACCGGGCGGTTCACTTCAGGCCCGTCCTCCCCGGTGCCGTCCGGCGCGCCCCCGCGGCCCCGGCCCCGGCAACGGTCCCGTTACCGGCCGCGGCGGACGCGCAGCTTCACCCCGGCCGCCCCGGATCGGCGGAGCCGGCCGCCGCCGCGCCCCGGACGGCGCGGATCGCGCTGGCCGACAAGGTCGCCGCCGCGGCGCCGAAGGCGATCGCGGCCCTCAAGGCCGATCCCGATCCCCGTCGCGGCGATGCGGTGACCCGCACCGCCGCGACGGGGATCGATGGGCCGGGGGACCCCGCGGCGCGCGAGGACAACCGTCCCCGCTCCGGCATCGCCGGGATTCTCCTCGCCTCGACCGGCCGCCAGGGGCCACCGAGCGGCCCCGTCCAGGGCGCGGGCAACGGGTCCGGGTCCGATCCGGGCCAACCCGCCGCCGCCCTGCCCACGATCGCGGCGGCCATCAAGGAGGAGATCGAGCGCGCGGCCGCGGCCGGGCCGGAGGGCCGCGTCAGCGCCGATCCGGCGATCCCCGCGGCTCCGGACGGGCCGCTGCGGGTTCTCAAGATCCAGCTTCGGCCGGAGAACCTCGGGATCGTCACGGTGGAATTGCGGCTCACCGACGGTCAGCTCGAGACCCATCTGCGCGCCTCGCGTCCCGAGACGGCGGCGATGCTGCATCGGGATTCGGCGATCCTCGCCGAACTGCTCAAGCAGGCCCATTACCGGGCCGAGATCACCGTCGGGCCGGTTCGCCCGACCGATGCCGGGTCTTCCGCAGGCGGATCGTCGTCACAGGGCCAACCCGCCTTCACCGACGGCGGTGCCCGGCCGGGCCACGGCGAGGACGGGCAGCGGCAGGCAGAGCGGCAGCGGGCGGAGCAGCGGCCGGCGATCAGCAGACGCGACGGGGAGCGGACGGATGAGACGGTACGTCCTCGCGACGGCGGCGTTTATCTGTAGCGCCGCCCCGGTCGCCGGGAACGTGTGCGAGGCCGAGATGGGCCGTGCCTCGGCCCGTTACGGCGTGCCCCTCGGCGTGCTCTACGCTGTCGGCCTCACGGAGACCGGCAAGCGCGGCTCCCTCCAGCCCTACGCCATGAACATCGAAGGGGCGGCCTATTTCGCGACCGGGCCCCAGGACGTGCTCGCCCACTTCACCGCGGCGCGCCGCCGGGGCGCGCGCCTGATCGATCTCGGCTGCATGCAGATCAACCACCACTATCACGGCGGCAAGTTCGCCTCGGTCGAGGCCATGATCGACCCGCGCGCGAACGTGGACTACGCGACGCAATTCCTCCGGGATCTGAAGCAGCGGGAGGGCAGCTGGACGATGGCCGTGGCGCGCTATCATGCCGGCCCGCACAACAACGCGGCGCAGAAGATCTACATCTGCCGGGTCGTGGCGAACATGGTCGCGACGGGTTTCGGCCAGTGGACGCCGGCCGCGGCGCATTTCTGCCGGTGATCGTCCAGGCCGGGCGCAGAATGCGGACCGGGGCGGGGCCAGGGAACCAACCGGAGGACCGGGGCCTTTCGGCACAGGCCCCGTCACCGGCCGGTCAGCGGACGGGGACGGCCGTCCCCGTCCGCTGACCGGCCTGGAGGAGCCGCATGTCCGACGCCTCAGACCCACCGGAGGGACCGTACGGGAAAACGGCGCTGCTGGTCGTCCTCACCCTCACGGCCGTTGCCGCCGCCGCCTACGTCCTGATCCACATGGACTAGGTCGCCGGCGACGCCCCTACAGGGTCCGGCAATTCCCGTAACTGACCTTGACGTCGTTGCGGTCCTCGGGATTGAGCTGCGCCTCGACGAAGTTCATCTTGTTGAGATCGATCAGCAGGAAGTAGACGCCGTTCTGACACTTGATCGCGTTGCGCGGGGTGCGCTCGTTCAGCCGCGGCGAGGCCGTCTGGCACTCGTAGTAGTCGGAACGTCCGGCCGAGATCACGGTCAGCAGGCCGCCGCTGGAGACCAGCGAGAATGTCCGGGCCTTGTGGGGCTGCGGTGTCGCCCCTTCGGGTGCGGCGGCATCGAGACCGGTCGACGCCTCCACCGTACACGTCATCGGACGGCGCAGCTGGGAGACCGAGGGCGTGATGCTCAGCAGGAGGAGCGCACCAGCGAGTGCTACCCGTTTGGCGATCATCGGCGATGGATCCGTGATTCGTGGGTAGTTTCTACCCAGAAGCTAGGCCGTTATCCATCGTTGTAAATGCCGCCGGATCGGATCGATGGGCCGATCAACAGATTTGCCGCCCGCTCCATTGCACCGCCCGAAGGATTACGGATCAGGCCGGTTCAACCGTCGGGACCCGGTCCCACCGGAACGCCGGCGAAGCGGGTTCTAATCCTCCCGGACGTCCGGATTGTCGTTGGCGGCCGGGTCGGCGTCGCGCCGCGCCGCGATCTCCGTACCGATGTCCATGAGCAGCAACCGGGACAGGAGCTTCATCGTCGCCGTGCCGTGCGCGGCCACGAGTTGATGGGCCAGGATGGTCGCCTCCACCATGCGGTCAAAACCGTCGTCGTCGGACATGGCGGTGCAGTAACCTGGTTGAATGCCGAGCATACAACTTAAAGGTAAGGACCCGGTTCGACCGTCCGCGCAGAAACAGGATTCTCCATGATCCCGACCGTCCAGGCCGACGCGCTGCTGGGGAGACTGGCCGAGGCCCTGGGGCGCCCGGTCGAGATCTTCTTCACCGGGTGCGGGGACGCATCCGGGGACGCATCCGGGGACGCGTCCCCGGAATGCGACGCGCTGCCGACGCTGGAGCTGCTCCGTCTGTGGGCTGCGCTGCGGGAGCCGGTGAGCCGGCAGCGGGTGCTGGCCACCGCCCGGCAGGAGGCCCGAACCCTGCGGGCCGGCCGCGCCGAGGATGCCGCGGCCGGCTGACCGGCGCTCGCCGCCGGGATCCCGCGACGCGGCGAGCGACGCGGGCCGCCGCGATCAAGGGCTCGCGGCCGGCGGCGCGGGTACGGCCGCGAAGGTCAGGGCGGTCGCGGGAAGGGCGGGCGTGGCCGGCTTGTCCTGCTGCGCGGGCTTGTCCTGCTTCTCCAGCTTGGCCGTCCGCCTGTCGCGCTTCTCGTAGAAGGCGTTGCCGCCGGCGACGGCCACGTAGTGCATGTTCGTGTAGGGGAAGTGGTGGCCCGCGGTGTGGAAGAACATCGCCTTCCCGACCTTCGGGTGCCGCTCGCCGGCCAGGACGGCGTCGGCGGCGTCGGCGACCTTCTGGAGATCCTTCTCCTGCATCGGCTTGGTGAGGACGCCCGGCGCGAACTGTCCCGGCTGCCCGACCACCGCGCAGATGCCGCCCGGGAAGATCGCGTTCTCGAGCCGGTTCATGACCACCGTGCCGACGGCGACCAGCCCGTCGCTGTCGCTCCGGTTCGACTCGAAGTACATGGCGCGGCCGAGACAATCGCGCTCGGCGTCGCTGACGACCATCGGCGGCTTGCGGTCGGGGATCGATCCCGTCGTGAGCACCGGCGAGGCGGTGTTGCAGGCCCCCAGGCCCCCGGCCGCCGCCAGAACGATCAGTGCAGGACCGACCTTCGTCCTCTCGCTACCCTGCATGCATCCGCGCTCCGTGCTCCTCCAGCCTGACCCGCCGGGCGGTGTTCCGCTCCGACCGGACGAAGGCCAAGCTTGACGGCACGTTCGCGGCGAGGATGTGGCGAGAGTGTCCCGTTTCGGGACCGGCCCGGAGCCTCAGTGCTGGCCCTGGCCGGCGGCCAGGATGGTCACGCCCACGGCGATCACCCCGATGCCCACCAGCATCGTCGGGTTGATCGCCTCACCGTACAGCCACGCGCCGCCGACCGCCGCGCCGATCATGCCGATCCCCGACCAGATCGCGTAGACGACACCGATCGGCAGCATGTCCATGCTGGTCGACATCAGCCACAGGGCGGTGCCGTATCCGAGGGCCACGATCACCGTCGGCCCGGGGCGGGTGAGGCCCTCGGCGGCCTTGAGCGCCAGGGTGGCGGTCACCTCCGCGCCGATGGCGAGCCCGAGGATCAGGTACGGATTCATGGCACGGCGGACTTTCGGGCTGCGCGGGCTGGGTGAGTCGGGCGGTCGCGGCGTGTAGAATCAGGTTCGCGTCGGACGCCCGAGCGGACGGGGCGGCGCCGGGCCGGCCCGGATCCGCGTCGAAACGGCCGCGGGACGTCGGCGGCCGCCGGAGACAAGGCCACAGATCCGTGAACATTTCCGAACCGGCCCTCCGCCGCCGCGCCGGCGACCGGCCGGCCCCGTGCCAGGGCCGGTTGGGGCTTTCGTTAATGCCTCCTGATCATGGTGACCGCGCGCCGTCCCGCCCCGGGGCCGGCCGCGCGACCGCGACGATCCAGAGCGACACAGACCCAGCATGACCGCGTCCATGGCGATCCCGGATTCCCCGGCCCGCACACGCCGGGGCCGCCGCTGGGGCGCGATCACGGCAGCGGGCGGCGCGGCCGTCGTCGGCTGCGCCTGGACCGCCGCCGCGCTGATCAACGTCCCCGACCCCGTCACCCTGGCGGCGCTCGCGGTCATCGAGCCGTCGTCGGTGGGCACGTGGTTCCCGAGCCGGATCGTCCAGGCCCCGGCCCGGGCGAGCGACCTGCCGGTGCGGCCGCGCCCGATCCTCGACCGCGTCGCCTGGAAGGGGAAGACGGTCCCGCTGATGACGGTGCTGGGCGCGACCCACACCAACGCGTTCCTGGTGCTGCAGGACGGCGTCCTGATCCACGAATGGCAGCGCGCGGGCACCGGACCGGAGACGCTGTTTCCCTCGTGGTCGGTGGCGAAGTCCGTCGTCTCGCTGCTGGTCGGCGCCGCGGTGGCGCGGGGCCAGCTCGCCGAGACCGACCGGGTCTCCACGCTCCTGCCCGAGTTGCGGAACGGCGCGGTGTTCGGTCAGATCACCGTGCGCAACCTCCTCGACATGGCGAGCGGGATCGCGGTGCCGGAGAACTATGATCCCCGGCACCCCCTGACCGGCACCGCCGGGATGTACCTGACGCGCGACCTCACGGCCTTCGTGCGCGACAACGCCCACCTGGCCTTCAAGCCCGGCACCAAGGGCCGCTACCGCAGCATCGACACCGAGCTGCTCGGCCTGATCCTCGCCCGGGTCGAGGGCAAGCCGCTGGCCGACATCCTCTCGGAGCGGATCTGGAAGCCGATGGGCGCCCAGGCCGACGCCACCTGGAACCTCGACCGGCCCGGCGGCATCGAGAAGGCGTTCTGCTGCATCAACGCGACGGCCCGCGACTTCGCCCGCCTCGGCCTGCTAGTGGCCGACCAGGGCCGGTCGGGCGAACACCGCATCATCCCGGGCCGCTGGATCGAGCGGATCATGACCCCGGCCCGGCGCGACGTCGACGGCTGGCAGTACTCGGCCCAGTGGTGGCACGCGCCGGGGGGCGAGGACGACGACATCTCGGCGATCGGCGTCTACGGCCAGTACATCTACGTCAATCGCGCGACCGGCACGGTGATCGTGAAGCTCAGCGACCACGGCGCCGAGCAGGACGAGGTCGACACGCTGGCGGTGATGCAGGCCATCGCGGGCGATCTCGCCGCCGGTCGCCCCGCCGCCGCCCGCAAGGACCCGTGAAGGACCCGTGAAGGACCCGTGAGCGGCGGGGGCCGCGGCCCGAGTCCCGACCGGGCCGCGCTCAGGCCTCTGTCGGACCGGCCCCCGGCACGGAGGATCGCCGGGCGATCGGGCTCAGGGACGCGAGGTCCCGCGCCCGCCAGTTGCGCAGGAGCCGCCAGCCGACCCGCTTCCAGGCGATCGACGGCACCGGCGAGGCCGGATCCACGAGGGCGCTCAGCGCCCGCGTGTAGTCGAGGACGAGACCCGGGGTCCAGGTCATGGACCGCGCCCCGTTGCGCAGGAAGGCCGCGGCCCAGAATTCCGGCGTGGTCAGCGCCGCCGCGAGCTGCCGCCAGGGATGGCCGCCGCGGCTGAACGCGCCCTCCACGGCGATGTCCAGCGCCCGCGCCACCGTGGTCGAGCAGTTGCGGCTGATGAAGTTGTAGGTGGTGTCGCGGCTGTACTGCGCCCAGAACGCCCGCAGCCGGGCGGCGTCGATGCCGTTCAGCGTCACCGCCACCGTGGCCGGGCACCAATCCGCCACCTCCGCGGCGTGCGAGGGCAGGAAGCGCCCGGGCACGTCGTTCTCCGGGCCCGCGCGCAGGCTCGAGCGCAGGTTGGCGGGGGAGCGGTCGATCTCCACGGCGGGGTAGTGGCTGACGTAGAGGTCGTCGCCCTGCTGCAGGGCCGCGTGGCCGGTGGAGAACCGCCCGGCCTTGTCGACGGAGGCGACGTAGCGCCGGATCAGCCGCTGGCCGGCCGGGGTGGTCGCCTGCCCGGTGGGCGTCCAGACATAGACCGTCAGGCTGCCGGGCTCGGTCGCGCCGGCGCCGGTCGCGGCGGCGGCCGGCTCGGCGGTGCCCAGGCGCCGGGTGCGCAGCCCGACCAGCGCGAGGTTGGCGCCGTTCAGGATCAGGAACATGCCGATGCAGTAGCCGACCGTGCCGGCGTACCAGGTCGGCCAGGGCTGGAGATGGAACAGGCCGAAGGCGATGCTGAGGCCGCCCAGGGCGACCGACATCCGCCAGCCGGCGAATTTCAGCAGGCCGGCGATCGTGATCCGGACGAGGCCGTCGACCACGAAGGCGACGCCGAAGATCATGGCGAGCAGGAAGGTGCTGTGCCGCGTGGCCATCATGATCAGCACGGCCATGACCGACAGCAGCGCGCCCTTGGCGAGGCGCAGGCGGCGGGCGGCGCCGACCGCGGACGCGCCGACGACGAGGGCGCTCACGCCCTCGGCCAGGAGGATCAGGCCGAACCACCGGTCCGGGACGTGGAGCGCGCCGTCGAGGGAATCGACCACCACCAGGAGGCCGAGCAACGACCACAGCAGGCCGGTGGCGACGATCAGGTGCCAGTGGCGGCGGACCGCGGCCCGGCCGACGAGCAGCATCCAGAGGGGCGGCATCCGGCCGCCGACCGCGTCCGCGGCGCCCGGTCCGGGCGCTTCGAGCGCGGAGAGCGCGCGCGGGATTGAGGTCGCACAGGGTCCGGACATAGGGGTCGCCCTCGAAAGCGCGCGTCGACGAGCCTCTCGCACGGATGCCGCCGTGCCGTCACGGCCGGAGAGAGGCTCCCGACACGCGAGCGTTTCGCGAGGCGCGCGGGGCGCACGATCCACGCCTTGCCTGAGAACTTTGTTAATCGCGGCCTGCGCCGGGCGCCAGCGCCCGCGGATAACCGCGACGGGGCCCGGAATCCCGCCGCGCGCCACCCGACCGAGGGTCGGCAGGACCGCGGCCCCATCGACCCGTAACGGGGCCACATCGGTGATCGGTCCCTGTCTCCGCCCCTGATTCGCGCCCCTGCAGCCTGTCATCGTGCGGCCGTTCGAAGTCATCGCCGACAGGCTATCGGACCGGATGCCGAAACTGCGCAGAGTTTGCGACAGGTCGCGCACGCAGCAACCTCATGTTGCCACACAAGAACAGAAATTGTTCAAAGCACATCCTAAGATAAACCATGGACAAAATAGTCAGTTTTTGTATAGTTACGCGCCAATGTTGGCAGACTCGAAGCAGTTTGGTGCATGCTTGGGCGGTAAAAGCTGATCAAGTCTCCAGCTTTATCGATGCACCGTTTTCCATGCCTCGACTCTCGGTACTGGGGGATCCATGAACACCATCGATTTGAACGAAAAGACCTCGGACCCGAACACAGACCTGATCAAGTGCACGGCATCACTGGTTGCGGCCTACGTGTCCCGGAATGCGGTGGGCGTGGGAGACCTGCCGGTTCTGATCGACCAAGTGCACACGGCGATATCGGTCCTGCAGGGCGGCGGTTCGGGATCCGGTCCGGGCTGGACCGGCCCGACGGCGGCGCAGATCGAGGCCTCGATCCAGCAGGACGGCCTGATCAGCTTCATCGACGGCCGGTCCTACAAGACCCTGAAGCGCCACCTCACCGCGCACGGCCTCACGCCGGAGCGGTACCGGGCGAAGTACGGCCTGCCAGCCGACTACCCGATGGTGGCACCGGGCTACGCCGCCAAGCGTTCGGAGATCGCCAAGGCGATCCAGCTCGGCCACAAGGCGGCCTGAGGAAGCCGGGCCGGCCCGCACCGCCCTGGATCGGCGGCCCCGTCCGGGCCGCCGCGCGACGCGGGCGCGGGATGCCCGACGGCGGATCGCCCGATCCGCCGGTCCCGGTCTCCGCGCCGGAAGTGGGGGGTCCCTCCGGGCCATCGCGGAGACCGTCCTTGGCCCGGCAGGGCAGGGCGGATCCCGCGGAGCGCCCGTCGGCCGCGCGGGCCGCTCAGACCCGGGCGACCGCCACGGTCCCGTCGTCCATGGGAATGAAGCGGACACCCGCCCGGCGCAGCGCCTCGACCGCGTGCAGGCGGGACCGGCTTCCCCGATGCTCGCTGTCCTCCTCCAGACGCCGCACCGTCGAATGCGACAGGCCGCTGGCCTGGGCGAGATCCATCATCGACCAGTCGAGGAGAGCCCGCGCGGCCCGCAGGTGGTGACCGGTCACGGAATGCGCCAGCCCCTCGTGCAGGCCGACCAGGGGCGGCGCGTGGTTGCGGACGGGGTACTTGAGCCCGCAGCGGCCCAGATAGGTCCCGTCCGGATCCCAGACCGGCATCGTGAGGATCCGGAAGTGCCAGAGCTCGCCGTTGGCGAGGCGCTCGTGGGCCGCTCCCTGGAAGAACGCCCGCCGCTCGATCTGCTCCTCGGCCGCCGCCCGGAAGGCCTCGCGCTCCTCCGGAACGATCAGGAGATACGGCTCGGCGCAGATCTCCTCCAGCGGGAGCCCGTGGACCTGGGCCACGGCGAACGGGATGTCCCGGACCCGGTCGAGCCCCATCGAGAAGGTCGCGATATGCTCGGTGAGGTAGAGCGCGCTCTGCCGGCGGCGCTCCTCCTGCCGCAGACGCGCCAGCTGCTCGCGGTCGCTCACGTCGAGCGCCGTGCCGTTGAGGGCGACGGGCCGCCCTTCCGCCGAGACGCGCACCTCCATCGTCAGCGAGAGGGTGCGCACCGTGCCGTTCGTCCGGATCACCCGGACGATGACCTCGCGCGGGACGTGCCCCTGCCGGATGTCGGCCAGCGCCGGCATCAGGTGCCGGTCCTCCGGATGGATCAGGCTCAGCAACAGGTCGTAGCGCGCCTTCGCGGCGTTCGGAACGAGCCCGAGCAGCCGGTAGAACCCGGGCGACCAGACCTGCTCCTCGCCCGCGAAGATCCAGCTCCAGGCACCGCTCACGCCTCGGCTTTCCGTGAGAGTCAGGAACTCTCCCGACGAGAAAGTCAGGGCGCTTAAAGCAGTGTGGAACATCTCGGCACCGATCGAACCGTATCACCGTTTCCGCCACTCGGCCATGAGAATTTTTCCACCATAGAAATTCAAAATTCAGCCGATATCTCTTACGATCAAGTCCAGATCCTCGTCGATCGGACGTGAGCTAGCCGCACGATATCTTTCGAGGACGTACGCGCCGGCGCGATCTGTTGCCGAGTTCGCGAATCCGCCGCTGCCGCGCTGTGGACCGAAGCTCCTGAGATCCTCGACCGGCCCCGCCCCGCGGCGCGGCGCGTTCGGCACGCACCGCCATGACAGCAACGCGACGGTCTCCGGCTCGGCCACGACCGTTCTCGCGGAGGCCGTTCTCGGCTACATGGTGTTTCGGAAGTGTGATTTTCCGTTGCGGCTTTGAAGCGATCTCCGAGAAACGCGCCGCAGAAGGCGAGTCACTCGTAAATTTGGCAAATATGCGAAGATAATACAATTTACACGGCGGATAATATTATTTAATACTGAAACAAGTTGGCGAATTGCGATATTTAATTCCAGAGCACAGCGGAAATAAGCTATGAACATCGATCGGGCGGGCGGGCGGGCGGTTCGCAGACCGTCGAGCTCCGGAAGCCGGGCGCGCGACAGGACCGGCGAGACCGGGGCCTGTGGACGATTGACAGGTCGGTCCGAACAATGCGGGGAGACGGGGTCGCGCACCGGGAGGAACCGCATGAGGGTCGCCTGCATCGGCGAGTGCATGGTCGAACTGTCCGAACGCCCGGACGGGAATCTGGTCCGGGGCTTCGGCGGCGACACGCTGAACACCGCGCTCTATCTCGCGCGCCTCGGCGTCGCGGTGGATTACGTGACGGCGCTCGGCGACGACATCTGGAGCGACGAGATGGCGGCGGCCTGGGGCCGCGAGGGCATCGGCCTCGAGCGGGTCCGGCGCCTGCAGGGCCGGATGCCGGGCCTCTACATCATCCGCACGGATGCCGACGGCGAGCGCAGCTTCCACTACTGGCGCGACCGGGCCGCGGCCCGCGACCTCTTCACCGAGCCGGGCGCCGCCGAGACGGAGGCGGAGCTGGAGCGCTACGACCTCGTCTACCTGTCGGGCATCAGCCTCTCGCTCTACGGCGAGACCGGGCGCGCCGCCCTGTTCGAGACCCTGGCGCGCCTGCGGGACCGGGGCGGCCGGGTCGCCTTCGACACCAATTACCGCCCCCGCGGCTGGCCCGACCGGGACGAGGCCTGGGCGGCCTTCCGCGCGGCCCTGGCTCTGGCCGACGTGATCTTCGCCTCGGCGGAGGACCTGGACTGGCTCTTCGGCGCGGCGGGCGAGGACGAGGTGCTGCGCCACCGCGGCCGGGCCGAGATCGTGCTCAAGACCTCGGGCGCATCAGGCCCCGTCGCCCGGGTGCTGCACGGCCCGGCCGACACCGCCGTGCCGGCCGGGCGCGCCGCGCGGGTCGTCGACACGACGGCGGCGGGCGACAGCTTCGCGGCGGGCTACCTCGCGGCGCGCATCGCCGGGCTGGCGCCGGAAGCCGCCGCCGCCGAGGCGCACCGCCTGGCCGGGGCGGTGATCGGACATCGCGGCGCCGTGATTCCCCGGGACGCGATGCCGGCCCCGGCCGCCCGGCCGCCCGGCCCGGGCGCCTGAGGCCGTCCGGGCCGCCCTTGAGGCGGACAAGCGCAACCGCTACCTCTCTGCCAGCGGGGGACGGCCCCCGCAGCGTCATCGCCGCCCGTGGCGCGGCCGAGAGGGCACCCGTGGCGCCGATTCCCCCGCCGATCCAGGTTCCCGAGCCCGACGCCGCCGCGGCGGGCGGCGGCGCCCCGAAGACGCGGGTCAGCGCGCGCGGCCGGCTGCGCACCTATTTCCTCACCGGCATCATCGTCGCCGGCCCGCTGGCCATCACCGCCTACATCACGTGGTGGTTCATCGCGCTGATCGACTCGTTCGTGAAGCCGCTGGTGCCGGCGAGCTACCTGCCGGACCATTACCTGCCGTTCTCGATCCCGGGCCTCGGCCTCGTGATCGCGTTCCTGGCGGTGACGCTGCTGGGCTTCCTCACGGCGAACCTCGTCGGACGCTCGGTGATCGAGTTCGGCGAGGTGCTGCTGGCGCGGACTCCCGTGATCTCCGGCCTCTACAAGGGCCTGCGGCAGATCTTCGAGACGCTGTTCTCGGCCAACGGCACCTCGTTCCGCACGGTGGGGCTCGTGGAGTTCCCCGTGAAGGGCACGTGGTCGGTGGTGTTCCTGTCCGCCCCGGCGGCTCACGAGGTCGAGGGGGCGCTGCGGGCCCGGGGGGCGCCGGCGGACGACCTCGTCGGCGTCTTCCTGCCCTGCGCGCCCAATCCGACGACGGGCTTCTTCTTCTACCTGCCGCGCGCGGAGGTGGTGGAACTCGCCATCAGCGTCGACGACGCCGCCAAGCTGGTGATGTCGGCCGGGGTGATCCAGCCGGAGGACCCGCAGGGCCGCCTCAACGCCATGGCGGCCACCCTTCGGACGGCCCAGCAGGCCGGCGGTCCGGTGCCCCGGCGGGAGCCGCAGGACGCCTGAGGGCCGGGCTCGGAGCGCTCCATCGTCGCTCGCGACGCGCGGCCGGCCGCCCGGCAGCGGAGACCGACCACGAGAAAGGGCCGCCCCGCTCGCGCGGGACGGCCCCGGATGTTCAGGCTGCCTGAGCGGCTTCAGCGCTGCAGCGAGGCCGTCTGCGGCGCGATGGTCGGCGGCGTCGCCTGCGCGACCGTCACGGCGCTGCGGGGCGCCGTCGGGCCCCAGCCGGACGCGCATTGCAGGGTGAGGGCCAGCCCGAGGGCGATGCAGAGCCCGTTGGCGGCCAGCCAGAAGGGCCGGGACGCCCGGCGCACGGCGGCCTGCAGCTCGTCCGCGGTCTTGCCCGCCGCCTCGGCGGCGCGATCCGAGATCGGCAGGAGCCAGGGCTCGGTCGGCAGGGCGTGGGCACCGGCCATCTCGTGGGAGCCCGGCAGGCCTTGGAACAGTCCGTTCGACATGTCCGTCCTCCAGATTCGTCCGTGATGTCCCGGCTTACCGGGCCATTCGTTCATCTCCAGTTAAGGGAAGAATATGGCTGATGCAAGGTCACGAGGCCTGTCCGGCGCCTCCCGGACCGCCCGCCGAGCGCCGCCAAGCTTCGGCGCGATCTCGCCAAGCGTCTGAAAAAGCTCGTCTTTTCGGAACGCCTGTGACATTGCCGCATCGGAGTACGGATCCGGTCGCACGGCGACGATTCCGGATCCGGCCGTTCAGGAAGGCCGGGCTTTCCTGAACGAAACCGTTCAGGAAGCCGTTCATCCGGCCCCGATCAGCCGGATCGCGGCCTCCCGCTCGAACAGGTAGAGCAGCACCCGCAGGGCCTGCCCCCGCGGGCTCCTGAGGCCGGGATCGCGCTCCACGATCAGCCGCGCGTCGTCGCGGGCCGCCTCCAGCAGGGCGGCGTCGCTCTCCAGCCGCGCCAGCCGGAACGCCGCCAGGCCGGATTGCCGGGTGCCGAGCACCTCGCCCTCGCCGCGCAGCTTCAGGTCGGCCTCGGCGATGCGGAAGCCGTCCTCGCTCGCGCGCATCATCTCCAGCCGGGCCCGGGACACCTGCCCGAGGGGGCCCCGGTAGAGCAGCAGGCACGAGGAGGCCTTCGAGCCGCGCCCGACCCGGCCGCGGAGCTGGTGCAGCTGCGCCAGCCCGAACCGCTCCGCGTGCTCGATCACCATGATGGTGGCTTCGGGCACGTCGACCCCGACCTCCACCACCGTGGTCGAGACCAGGAGCTTGGTCTCTCCGGCGGCGAACCGGGCCATGGCGGCATCCTTCTCGGGCCCCGGCATCTTGCCGTGGATCAGCCCGACCGCGTCGCCGAAGTGCTTCCGCAGGTCGTCGAAGCGCTCCGCGGCGGCCGCGAGGTCGACGAACTCCGATTCCTCCACCAGGGGGCAGATCCAGTAGACCCGCTCGCCGCCGGCGATCGCCCGGGCGAGGCCGGCCACGACCTCGTCGATCCGCTCGGTCGGCAGCGTGATCGTGCGGATCGGCTGCCGGCCGGCGGGCTTCTCGTCGAGGATCGAGACGTCCATGTCGCCGAAGAAGGTCAGCGCCAGGGTGCGGGGAATCGGCGTGGCGGTCATGACCAGGAAGTCCACCGCCTCGCCCTTGGCGCCGAGCGCCAGGCGCTGGTGGACGCCGAACCGGTGCTGCTCGTCGACGACCGCGAGGCCGAGGTCGCGGAACGCCACGGCCTCCTGGAACAGGGCGTGGGTGCCGACCAGGATGTCGATCTCGCCCGCGGCGAGGTCGGCGAGCGTGCTCTTGCGCTCCGCGGCCCGGTCGCGGCCGGTCATCAGGCGCAGGCGCAGGGGACCGGCCAGCGGTTTCAGCCGCTCGAAGTGCTGGCGGGCCAGGATCTCGGTGGGCGCCATCAGGGCGGCCTGACGCCCGGCCTCGACCGCCGAGGCCATGGCGAGCAAGGCCACCGCGGTCTTGCCCGAGCCGACATCGCCCTGGAGCAGGCGCAGCATCCGCCGGGGCGCCGCGAGGTCGGCGCGGATCTCCGCGACCGCCCGGGCCTGGGCGCCGGTCAGCGCGAAGGGGAGGGCGGCCTGGAGGCGCGCGCTCAGGGCCCCGTCGCCGGCATTGACGCGGCCGGCCTTGCGCCGCTGGCGGGCGCGCAGCAGGGCGAGCGCCAACTGCGAGGCGAGGAGCTCGTCGTAGGCCAGCCGCTTCCGGGACGGCGTCGCGGGCGGCGGCTGGAGGGGGTCCTCGGCCTTCGGGGGCGCCTCCTCGGGGCGGTGCTCGAGGCGGAGCGCGTCCGCGAAGGCCGGCAGGCGGTTCCGCTCCAGCCAGGCCGGGTCCTGCCATTCCGGCAGGATCGGCAGCCGGTCGAGGGCCACCACCGCGAGCTTGTTGATCGCCCGGGACGTCAGCCCCTCGGTGGCACCGTAGACCGGCTCGACGGCGGGCAGCTCGGCGAGCCCCGCCTCGTCCACGATCCGGGACGGGTGGACCATCTGGCGGGTGCCGTCCCAGAGGTCGATCCGGCCGGTGATGTAGCGGTGCGCCCCGAGCGGCAGCATCTTCTCCACCCGGGCGCGGGGCATGCCGAAGAAGACCAGCGAGATGTCGCCGGAGGCATCCTCCACCAGCACCCGGTGCGGGCGCCGGCCGGCGCCGACCTGGGCCGGGCGGTGCGCCACCACGGTGACGCCGATCGTCACCGGCTCGCCGGTGGGGGCCTCGCTGATCGAGCCCATCAGCTTCCGCGCCACGCCGCCCTGGGGCAGGTGGAACAGCAGGTCCACGACCCGGGCCTCGCGCTCGGGGGTCCCGAGCAGCCTCTCGATGAGCGGCGCCATCTTCGGCCCGATCCCCGGCAGGGCGCGGGCCGGCGCGAAGAGCGGATCGAGGATGCTCGGCCGCAGAGTCGGGGCGACGGCAGGCGCGGGGGCGGCCTCCGCCGCCTCGGCCGCGTCGGAATCCTTCAAGGCCGGGTCCTGAGTCGGGCGTGCATCTGTCATGGCGGTTCGGCGGACATGGTGCCGGAGGCGCCTTATCATCCGGTGCATCCCGGCGCGCCAGTGCGGCAGGATGGAGACCGAACCCGGAGACCGATCCCATGGCCCGCGACTTCCTGCCGGGATTCGACCGGCACCGGATCGAGACCGCGCCCGGCGTGACGATCAACGCCCGCTCGGCCGGATCCGGGCCGCCGGTGCTGCTGCTGCACGGCCATCCCCAGACCCTGTCGACGTGGCTCCACGTCGCGCCGCGCCTCGCGGAGCGGCACGCCGTGGTGGCGATGGACCTGCGCGGCTACGGCGATTCGTCGAAGCCCCCCGGGGGCGAGCGCCACGCCAACTATGCCAAGCGCGCCATGGCGGCGGACGCGGCGGCCCTGATGCGGGCGCTCGGGCACGAACGCTTCGCCGTCGTCGGGCATGACCGCGGCGGCCGCGTCGCCCACCGCCTCGCCCTCGACCACAGCCGGGCGGTGGAGCGGATCGCCGTGTTCGACATCGCGCCCACCGCGACCATGTACGCGCGCACCGACAAGGATTTCGCCACCCGCTATTTCTGGTGGTTCTTCTTCATCCAGCCCCATCCCCTGCCGGAGACGCTGATCGGGGCCGATCCGGAATATTTCCTGCGCCACCACGTCGACGGCCAGTCCAAGACCCCCGGCTCGACCCCGCCGGAACTCTTCGCCGAGTACCTGCGCTGCTACGCCGACCCGGCCTGCCGCCACGCGATCTGCGAGGATTACCGGGCCGCCGCCGGGATCGACCTGGAGCACGACGCGGCCGATGCCGAGGCCCGGATCACCGCGCCGCTGCTGGCGCTCTGGGGCGCGAAGGGCGTGGTCGGCCGGACCTACGACGTGCTGGAGACGTGGCGCGAGAAGGCGACCGACGTCTCGGGCCGGGCGCTGGATTGCGGCCACACCCTCCAAGAGGAGCGGCCGGACGCGGTTCTCTCGGAGTTGGCGGCGTTCCTGCGCTGAGCCGGCCGCCGGCCCGGAACAGATCGACCGCGCTGTCGTAGCCCGCGTCGCAGATCCGGCCGCGCGCCGGGAACAGACCGGCGGCGATCAGCCGGTCGTAGCGGGCGCGGCGACGCGCCTCCGGGATGCGGCGCTGTGGCCTGCGCGGAGCGGGCTTGGCAGACATACCCGAAAGCTCAGATACGGGCACGTGCCGCGCGGACGCGACGCGACGGCCCTGTCCCGGGCCTCCGGCGAGCGTGGTCGGGCGAGCGTGGTCGGGTCGGCACGGGAACGAGCGGAGATCGTGCGGGGCAGCATGTCCGAGGGAACCAGGGTCGAAGAAGCCGGCGCGCCGTTCGCGGTCGCGGTGGTCGGAGCCGGGGCAGCCGGGCTCGCCGCCGCGCTGGCGATCGCGCGCGACGGGATCCCCACGGCGCTGGTCGGGCGCCACGCCCCAGTCGCGGACGGGCGGACCGTCGCGCTCCTCGACGGGTCGGTGCGCTTCCTGGAGGCGCTCGGCGCCTGGGAGGCGGTGGCGCCGCACGCGAGCCCGCTCTGCACGCTGCAGATCGTCGACGACACCGGCAGCCTGTTCCGGCCGCCGCCGGCGCAGTTCCGCGCCGCCGAGATCGGCCTCGACGCCTTCGGCTGGAACGTCGAGAGCGCCCGCCTGGTGGAGAGCCTGCGCGCCCGCGCCCGGGCGCAGGACAACCTCACCCTGGTCGAGGCGGACGCCGCCGGCGCCGTGCCCGGCGAGACGGCGGCGCGCGTCGCGCTGGCGGACGGGAACGCCGTCGAGGCCCGGCTCGTGGTGGGAGCCGACGGGGCGCGCTCGCCGCTGCGGGCCGCCAGCGGCGTCCGCGTGCGCGACTGGACCTACCCGCAGAGCGCCATCACCACGATCCTGGCCCACGCGCGCCCGCACCGCGACGTCTCCACGGAGTTCCACACCCGGTCGGGACCCTTCACCCTGGTGCCGCTGCCGGGCGGCCACCGGTCCAGCCTCGTCTGGGTGACCGGGGAGGGGGCGGCCCGGCGGCTCGCCGCCCTCGACGACGCGGCGCTGGGACAGGCGGTGGAGCGACAGGCCCGGGCGATGCTCGGCGCCATGCGGGTCGATGGCCCCCGGGGTCTCGTGCCGATGCGCGGCCTCGCGGTGGCGACCCCGGTAGCCCCGCGGCTCGCGCTGATCGGGGAGGCGGCCCACGTCTTCCCGCCGATCGGCGCGCAGGGGCTCAATCTCGGCCTGCGCGACGCCGCGACCCTGCGCGACGCGGTGCTGGCCGCCGCCCGCGACCGCCGCGATCCCGGGTCGCGCGCCGTGCTCGACGGCTACGCGCGGGCGCGCCGCGTCGACACGGCGGCGCGCACCGCCGCGGTCGATCTCCTCAACCGCAGCCTGCTCAGCGACCTGCTGCCGGTGGACGCGCTGCGCGGCCTCGGCCTGCTGGCGATGACGCAGCTCGGACCGCTGCGGCGCCTGGTGATGCGGGAGGGCGTGCTGCCCCGGATCGGCGCGCCGGAGCTGATGCGCGCGGCGCGCTAGGACCGCTCCCGATCGTCTTGCGGCCGCCTGGACGAGGGGCATCTCCGGCCGAGGCCGCCGCGCCCTGCCCCCTCTCCCGACGGGAGACGGAACCCGCGCCCCTCTCGGCGCGGACGGGTTCGGCTGCAGGCTCCCCCGGGCAACGGCGCACGGATACGCTGCCTCGGACCGGGGCGCGGGAGCGCCAGCGGAGGCGACGAAGGGGCCGTTCGGACGGCGCTCGGTCGCCGGAGGGCGCCCTCGAGGCGCGCCGGCGGGTCCGTCCGGGTGTCCCGGGCCAAGTGGGGCGAGGTGGGGCGACCGTCCGCGCGTCGGAGGCCGAGACGGGCCTCAGAGATCCGGCTGGGCGGCCACGTAGGCGCCGAGGCGGGTCGCGAGATCGACCGGGCCGCCGGCGCGGGCCTCGCCCGAATCACCGATGAGGATCACCGGGATGCCGCGCTCGCGCAGTTGGCCGCGGAGGCGGGCGGCGCGGCGGGCGTAGGCGGGATCCCGGCGGGTGGGCGCCTGGAGCAGCACGGCGGCCGGGCGGGCGATCACGGTCAGAACGTCGTCCGCCGCCTCCATCGAGGCGGTCACGCTCGCGTATCCGAGGCTGGCCAGCTCGCCCGAGAGGGACCGGTCCACGGCGCGGACACCGTCGTCGACCACGAGCACTTGTTGCAGCGCACCCATAAGCTTGAGCGGTACTCCATCCGGGACGGCTTGGAAAGATAGCCGTCACGACAATCCGATGCAGAACCCGCGAACAGGCGGATCGGATCCGTCGGTTCGTGTGCAGATGCGAGATTATCCGCGCCGCCTGAGTGCCGGATGAACCGGCGATCGCCCGCCGTTCAGGCGGACGGGACGGGGTCGGCGGCGATCGCCGCGACCGTCCCGTCCGCGCGCCCGCCCGCGCGGAGCGGCCGGAAGCCCGTGCTCCGCCACGCCAGGGGCTCGGTCGCCGGGGTCTCGCCGCGGGTAAGAGGGGCCGCCGCGCAGGCCGCCCCCCGGCAGGCGAGGGCGCCGTCGGCGCCGCCGGCGAGGTCCAGGAGATCGCGGGGCAGGAAGGCCTGCTCGGGCTCGGCCAGGGTCGCGGCGAGGTCGTCCGGGCCGGGGCGGGTGAGCACCAGCACCTCGCTCAGGACCAGGGAATCGAGGCGCTGCGGGCCCGCGGGCCCGGCGCTCCGCAAAGTCAGCCGGGCGGGCGCGCGGTGGACCACGTCGAGGACCCGGACGGTCCAGGGCAGGGGCAGGGCGGCGAGGGCCGATTCGACCCGCGCCGGGACCACCAGCCGGGTCGGCACCGGCCGCAGCAGGGCGGCGCGGAACCCGGCCTCGTCGAAGGGCAGCACGGTCTCCAGGCCGGCACCGGCCGCCAGGGCGGTGCCCAGGCCGGTCACGAGGCCGCGCAGGTCGTGGCCGGGCAGGAGCGTCAGGACCCGCTCGTCCGCGGTCAGGGGCAGCGCGTCGAGATGGGCGGCGACCGCCGCCGCCAGCGCCGCGGCGGTGCGGTAGACCGGCCGGCCGGGATCGCCGCCCGCGAAGGTGACGAGGCCGCGACTCGGCGCGGGATCGACCACGCCCCGCTCCAGGGCCATCGCGTCGAGGCTGATCACGCCGTCCGGCACGCTCGGGCCGAAGGCCGCGAGGTAGCGCAGGCCGAAATGGCGCATGGCCGCGCGGGTGAGGTCCTCCGCGGGCCGGCGCGCGCCGCGGCGGCCCTCCGTCAACACGGCCACGAGGCCCGCCGCCTCGATCCCGGCGGAGAGCTCCGCGTCGTCCCAGAGGGCGGGCATCGCGCAGGGCAGGTGGCCCGCCGCCTCGACGGCGAGGTGGGCGAGGGCCGATTCGGCGCCCCCCGAATACCACAGCCCGATTCGGCTGCCGGCCGGGAGCCGCCACGCGCCGATCCCGCGGGCGAGCCGCCCGACGATCTCGGCGGCGGCCGCGTAGGTCCAGGTGATGTTCGGGCGCCCGCACCACGCGACCCGGTCCCCCGAATCACGCAGGACCGTGCGCTGCGGGCCCGTCAGGGCGGCGGCGAACAGGCGGGTCGCGAGACCGTCGCACGGGCCGCCGAACAGCCCGCCGGACAGGCCGCCGGGCCCGTTCTCGGATCGCGCGGACGCGTCCGGTGCGGCGTCGACCGCCCACTCCGCCACCGCCAACGCGCTCAAACCCGCCGCCCCCGCCGATCCTGCAGAACTCCTATCATCTCGGCCCCACAGGGTTAACCGACCGCTAAGAGGGCCGCGCCGCCGGGCGCCGCAGGAGGGCGGCCGGCGGCGGCCGGCGGCGCGGTCCGATCACGCGCTCGTGCCTCGCGGCCGCGCAACGTCGCGCTTGCGGCCGGGCGGGCGGGGGCCTATCGGGGGCCGGGCGCGGCCAGGACGGTTCCGACAGCCCCAAGGCCGCGGTGTCATGCCTTCGCCTCATTCGAGGGGAAAGGCAGGCCGCCCGGTCGCCGGGGTGAGGGATGCGCGCAGACGGGCGCCCGTCCCGCCCGATGGCCGGACCGATTCATCCGGAGCTCCGGGCGGTGCGCCAACGCGGCGGGCGGCCGGTCGCTCCGGCGGACCTGCCGCCAGGCCGGCTCCGCATCCTGCCAGCCACACCACGTCTCTTCCAAGGGGTCAGAGCCGATGTCCTTCACCCGCACCGCGACGCTCGCCCGCGCCGCTCTCCTCGGCCTCGCGGGCCTCGGCCTCGCGGCCGCGCCGGCCCTGGCGCAGCCGAAGAAGCCCGCCGCGCCCGCCCCGGCCGCGCCGGCGCCGACCGCCCCGGGTACCCCGGCGGCCAACACCCCGGCCGCCCAGACGGGCCCGCAGATCGTCGCCGTGAAGTCCGAGCCGAGCCAGGCCGACTGGACCAAGGTCTGCGGCAAGGACCAGGGCTCGGGCACCGACATCTGCTACACGACCCGTGACTTCGTGTCCGACCAGGGCCAGCCGGTGTTGGCCGTGGCGGTCTACGAGATGAAGAACCCCGCCCAGAAGCAGGAGGTGCGCGTGGTGCGCTACCTGCTGCCGCTGGGCCTGCTGCTGCAGCCGGGCATCCGCTTCAACGTCGACGGCCAGGCGGCGACCGCCGGCCGCTTCGCGGTCTGCTTCCCGAACGGCTGCTTCGCGGAGGCCGGCGGCGTCGATGCCGGCGTGATCGCCGCGATGAAGAAGGGCACGACCCTCAACGTCTCGGTCCAGAACCAGACCCAGCGCGAGGTCACCTTCGCGGTGCCGCTGGCCGGCTTCGGCAAGGCCTTCGACGGCCCGGCCATCGACCCGAAGGTGCTCGAGGAGCAGCAGAAGAAGCTCCAGGCCGAGCTGGAGAAGCGCTCCGAGGACATGCGCAAGAAGCTCGAGCAGCAGCAGGGCGCCGCCCCGGCCGCTGGCGCGGCCCCGGCCCCCGCCGCCAAGTAACGAGTAAGCACCAGCGACCCGCCCGCCGCGCGGCGGGTCCGTATCGGGGGCCGGGCCGCGAGGTCCGGCCCTTCGCGTCTGGCCCGCCCGGCGGCGGGGTCTAGCGGATCCCCGCGGGCCCCGAGTCCGGCTGGACGATCAGCACGCGCAGGTCCTGATCGGGCACGTAGTCCCGGGCCTCCCAGCGGAACGTGGTCGGCCCGGTCTTCCGGACATCCGTGCGGCAGAAGCTCGCCACCGCCTCCGGGCTGCCCTTGTCGACCGTCAGGGTGAAGCGCCCGATCGGCGCGGCCCAGTTGCGCGCCGTGGTGACGATGTAGGGCACCACGGTCGCCCGCAGGTGGCCGCCGGGATCCGCCGCCTTCGCGTGCAGGCGCCGGATCGCCGCGAGCCCGGCCGCGTCCAGGCAGTAGGTCGCCCGGTAGGCCGCGCGGGACGCCGCCTTGAGGTCGAGCAGGTGGAAGCCGGTCACCGGCGCGTAGCTGTGCGCGATGCGGACCTCCTGCCCCGTCGGGAAGGTCTGGAGCCAGTGGAATTTGGCCTCCCCGCGCCAGAGCCCCTCGGTCATCCGGTCCGGCGCGTCCGCGACGTCGGGGAACAGGCCGGCCCTGACCAGCTCGGCCCATTCGGGCGCGCCGATCCGCCCGGCCGCCGCGCTGATCGCCGCGAAGCGCAGCGGGTTCAGCAGCAGGCCGTGGCGGCGCAGCAGGTCCGTCACCTCGCGCTCGCCCACATAGGCGCGCTCCTCCAGCTCGGGCTCGAGGGGCCTGCCGTCCACCGTGACGGTGAAGCCGACGAAGTTCGGGCTGTCGGGCCGGGGCAGCGCCAGGGCCGAGAAGCTGAGTTCGCGCCCGTCGATCGGCGGCAGCGGGAAGGCGATCCGGACCGTGCGCGGCTCCTGAACCTGATTGCGGAACAGGTAGGACACGCCGATCCGGTCGCGGGCGATCGACAGGTCCTCGCTCACCAGGGCGATCCCGGGCTCGCGCCGCAGGACGAGGCCGCCGGCATCGAGCTCGGCGGCGCTGTCGTTGGCGCGGGCCGCCGTAGCGAGAAGGCCGGCGGCGAGCAGAGCGGCGGGTCGGATCATGGCGACGGGCTCGTCCGACGGCAGCGGCCGTCGCGACAGACTAGCGCCCGCCGCTTGCCAGGACCTTCACGGGCCCGACCCGCTCAGTTCGTGGCGCGGTCGCGCATCCGGTACGCGCCGGCGGCGTCGCGCTCGAACATCTCGGCGATGCCGGCGTGGCGCAGGGCCTCGCCCGACGTGTCGGGCAGGAGGTTCTGCTCCGACACGTAGGCCACGTACTCGGTCTCGGCGTTCTCGGCGAGCAGGTGGTAGAACGGCTGGTCCTTGCGCGGCCGGACCTCCTCGGGGATCGACAGCCACCATTCCTCGGTGTTGTCGAACACCGGGTCGACGTCGAACACGACGCCCCGGAACGGGTAGATCCGGTGGCGCACCACGGCGCCGATCGCGAATTTCGCGGTTCTCAGTGTCACGTCCGACATGGTTCAACCCGTCCAGATCGGACAGATAGGTCCGATGACGGATCGTGTCACCCGGTCGCCGCGGAAGTCGGCGTCTCGGCGGCGCGGGCCAGGCGATCCCGGACGGCGATCGCCTCCGGCAGCGGCCGCCACAGGACGGTCATCTCGGCGATGCGCCCGGCCGCGTCGAGGCGCCAGTAATCCATCCCGTCGAGCCGGTGCGGGCCGGCCGTCGCGCCGAAGAAGGCGGCGGCGTGCGCGGGGCCTTCCAGGATCTCGCGGATCTCGAAGGCGTCGACCGCCGCCAGCAGGGCGTCGACCACTGGCCGGATCGCCGCCTTCCCGCGCACGGGCTCGGCGGCGAGCGGCGTGTTGAGCACCACCGCCTCGGTCATCTGCGCCAGCATGGCGTCCCGGTCCTTCGCCGCCAGGGCGGCCGCGAAGGCGCGAACGTGGCTGAGGTCCATCGGAGTCTCCTACGAAATCCGGATGCCGAGGTCGGCCGCGATCGCCCGGGCGGTGGCCTCGCGCCGGGCCGTGATGTCGGCCGCCGCCGCCCGCGCCCGCGCCACGGTGGCCGGGGAGGCCGTTCGGGGTGTGCCGCTGTCGAAGGGCGGCTCGGGGGCGTACTGCATGCCGAGCTGGATCGTCCGGGCGGCCTCGTCGCCGCGCAGTTCGGCGGCGAGCCGGAGCGCCCCGTCGATCCCCGCGGTGACGCCGGCCGCGAACACCCAGCGGCGGCCATCCGCGTCGCGGTCGAGCACCACCCGCTCGTCCACCGGCTCGGCCCCGAAGAGGGGCAGCAGGTGGACCGCGTTCCAGTAGGTCGTGGCCCTGCGCCCGACCAGGAGGCCGGCCGCGCCGAGGAGCAGGGCACCGGTGCAGACCGAGAGGACGTGGCTCGCGCCCGCCGCCTGGTCGCGGATCCAGCCGAGCACGGCGGCGTCGCGCATCAGCGCCTCCTGGCCCTGGCCGCCCGGCACGTGCAGCACGTCGAGCCGCGGCGCCTCCGCCAGGGTCGCATCCGGCAGCATCCGGAGGCCGCGGACGTCGCGGACGGGCTCGAGGCGCGGCGCGTAGACCCGGTAGGTGCTGTTGGGCACCCGGGACAGAACCTCGAACGGGCCGGTGAGGTCGATCTGGTCGAGCCCCTCGAACAGGAGCGAGCCGATCTGCAGGTGGGTGTCGGGCGGGATCATGCCGGAGCCTCCGTGGTGGACAGGACGACCCTACCGCGTCAGGATCTGGCCGAAATGCCAAAGAGCCCTCGTTTCTCGCCATACGCGCCGCGCCCCGTCGAGGTGCTGGCCTTCCCGTCGGTGCAGCTCCTCGACGTGGCCGGGCCGCTCCAGGTCTTCGCCACCGCCAACGAGCACGGCGGCGCCGGGATGCCCTACGCGCCGCGGGTGATCGCGGCCGGCGACCCGGGGCTCACCGCCTCGGCGGGGCTGCGGCTGGTGGCCGACCCGCTGCCGGATCCCCACGCGCCGGTGGACACGCTGGTGATCGCGGGCGGCCCCGGCGTCGTCGCGGCCTGCGACGACGCCGCCCTGGTGGCCTGGGTGCGGACCCGGGCGGGCCGGGCCCGCCGGGTCGCCTCGGTCTGCACCGGCGCGTTCCTGCTCGGGGCGGCGGGGCTCCTCGACGGGCGGCGGGCCGTGACCCACTGGAAGCATTGCGGCGCGCTCGCCGCGCGCTACCGGCGCGCCCGGATCGAGCCCGACCCGATCTTCGTGCGCGACGGCCCGGTCTGGTCCTCGGCGGGGGTCACGGCCGGCATCGACCTGGCCCTGGCGCTGGTCGAGGAGGATCTCGGCCGCGCGACCGCCCTGGCGGTGGCGCGCCACCTCGTGATGTTCCTCAAGCGCCCCGGCGGGCAGGCGCAGTTCAGCGCGGCGCTGGCGCTGCAGGCGGGCGAGGAGCGGTTCGGGCGGCTCCACGCCTACATCGCCGACAACCTGTCCGGCGACCTGTCGCTGCCGGCGCTCGCCGCGGCGGCCGGGATGAGCGCGCGCAGCCTCAGCCGGCACTATCGCGAGGCGACCGGCCTGACCCCGGCCAGGGCCGTGGAGCGCCTGCGGGTGGAGGCGGCCCGGCGCGCGCTCGCCGAGACGGCGCAGCCGGTGAAGCGCGTCGCCCGGACCTGCGGCTTCGGCTCCGAGGAGACGATGCGGCGCAGCTTCCTGCGGCACGTCGCGGCGACGCCCCAGGAGTACCGGGCGCGGTTCGGCGGGTGAGGGTGGACTAGAGCCGTATCCGACCATGTTGCAACGGTCGGGAAGGAGGGCGAGCCCGGTCTCGCCAGCCGCGCCAGGCCCCCTCTCCCGTGCGGGAGAGGGTTGGGGTGAGGGACGAGAAGGATCAGGACGGAACAGGCCGCCGATGCGCGTACAGGCGCGACTCTTCCGGACTGTTCTCATCGCTCACCCTGTCCCTCTCCCGCACGGGAGAGGGGACCCGCGCCTCGTTCGGCACGGGCTCGCCGATCGCCTGCGTCCCAACCCGATCGGGAACGGTTCTAGACCGTGTCGCGGCGTTCGAGGGCCGCCAGGATCATCTCGCGCACGCCGTCGCGATGCTCGTGGATGTTGGCGTTCGGGATACGGAGCAGGGCGAAGCCGAGCGATTCGAGGATCGCGGTGCGCGCGGCATCCCGGGCGACCTCGCTGGCGGTCGAGTGCGTTGCCCCGTCGACCTCGACGATCAGCCTCGCCTTGAGGCAGGCGAAGTCGACGACGAACCGGTCGATCGGGTGCTGGCGGCGGAACTTCCAGCCGTTGAGCGCGCGATTGCGCAACACGCGCCAGAGCTCGGCCTCGGCGCTTGTTTGCGCGCGCCGCAGGCTGCGCGCGCGCGGGATCGATCTGCTCACCGCACGGTTCCGGCAACGCAGTTGCGGACCCGGTGGATGATACGGGGCTGCGGCTTGCGCGGGCCTAGCCCCAGCGAATTGTCCGGCTCCACGGCGTCATCGCTTCAGAACGGGACGCGGGTCCCCTCTCACCCACGGGAGAGGGGGGCGCGTCGCGACTCGCGGACGCCGAATCGGGACCGCCACACGCGGCCCCGGCAGCCCGCTCACCCCAGCTTGTAGACCGCCGCCAGCTCCGGATCCTTCGCGGCGACCAGCTTGGCGAGGTCCACGATGACCTTGGCCTGCTTCCAAGTGGCGTCGTCCTGCATCTTGCCGTCGAGCATCACGGCGCCGGTGCCGTCCGGCATGGCCTCGACGATCCGGGCCGCGAAGGCCACCTCGGCCGGGTCCGGCGCGAAGACCCGCTTGGCGATCGCCACCTGGCTCGGGTGCAGCGTCCAGGCGCCGGCGCATCCCATCAGGAAGGCGTTGCGGAACTGCGCCTCGCAGGCCGCGCCGTCGGAGAAGTCGCCGAACGGGCCGTAGAAGGCCTTGATGCCGTTGGCCATGCAGGCGTCGACCATCCGGGCGATGGTGTAGTGCCAGAGGTCCTGCTGGGCGCTCGCCCGGGGCGCGTCGCCGGCCGGGTCGGCGATCACCCGGTAATCGGGGTGGCCGCCGCCGACCCGGGTGGTCTTCATGCCGCGGGACGCCGCGAGGTCCGCCGGCCCGAGGCTCATGCCGTGCATGCGCGGCGAGGCCGACGCGATGGCGTCGACGTTGGCGACGCCCTCGGCCGTCTCCAGGATCGCGTGGACCAGGATCGGCTTCGTCACCCCGTGGCGCGCCTCGAGCTGGGCGAGCAGCTGGTCGATGTAGTGGATGTCCCACGGCCCCTCGACCTTGGGCACCATCACGACGTCGAGCTTGTCCCCGACCTCGGCCACGATCGTGAACAGGTCGTCCAAGATCCAGGGCGAGTTGAGGGCGTTGATCCGGGTCCAGAGTCCGGTGCCGGTGGCGGCGAAGTCGGTGGCCTGCGCCATGGCGACGAAGCCCCTGCGGGCCGCCTCCTTCTGGTCGGCCGGGACCGCGTCCTCCAGGTTGCCAAGCACCACGTCGACCGTGCCGGCAAGCTCCGGCACCCGGGCCCGGACCTTGTCGTTGTGGGGCGGCACGAAGTGGATCATCCGCTCCAGCCGCACCGGCAGCTCGCGGAACGGGGCCGGCGCGCCGGTGGCGAGGGGCTGGAAGAAGCGGCGGGGCAGTTTCATCGGGTGCCTCTTGTCAGGGCTGGCGTCTGAGCCCCGTTAAGGCAGCTTGGGCGGGCGCGTAAAGCCGCGCCGCGCCGAAGTGATCTCGGACTTTAGTGATCTCGGACGCTCGGCCCAGCGCCGCCGATCCTCAGCCCCGGCCGCCCCGGCGGCCGGCGAGGCCGATCCGGTTGAGGATGCCGCCGTCGCCGCTGCCGGCCACCACCACGAGACGGCGGACCTCGCCCCGCAGGAAGGCCTGCAGGAAGCGGTTGTAGTCGCGGAACGAGACGCAGCCGTTCGAGGCGCCGGGCTGCCGCAGCATGTAGGTGTGGGCCAGCAGACCGTCGCGGCCGTGGATCGCGGCGCTGCCGCCCACCGGGTTGAGGCGGATCGCCCGGACCCCGTGGAACAGGCGCTCGCGCTCGGTCAGCGTGTAGGTGCCGGGCGGGGTCGAGCCGCGCATGCGCAGGTGGACGTAGCGCGGGTTGTCCATGTGCTCGCCGAGGCCGGAATGGGCCTCCAGCACCTCGCCGGAGGGCAGCGTCACCGTGCGGGCGGTGATGTCGTAGACGGCCGTGCCGGCCACCGAATCGGGCTCCGGGCTGATCCGGGTGCGCGGCGCCTCCTGCGGCAGGGCGTCCGGGCTGGCATAGGCCAGCGCCTGACGGGGCTCCTGACGATTCTCCTGAGACGGCGCGGCCGCGCCGACCCCGAACAGCTTCTCGAAGAAGGACGGCTCCTCGGCCATCGCGGCGCGGAACACGTCGCGGGTCCGGGGCAGGGCGCGGCTCGCCACCCGCGCGGGCGGCGGCGCCGGCGCGCGCCGCAGCTCGGGCGGGCGCGCCACCGGCAGCGGCACCAGGGCGGGCAGGAGGGCGGCGGGGGTAGGCTCGGCCGCGGCCACCCGGACCGGCGCCCCCGCGCCCTTCTCGGCGATCTTGTCGCCGGCCTTCTCGGTCGCCCTCTCCGCGGGCCCGGCCTGGGCCAGCCGGACCTGGGCGGTCCGCGCCCGCTCCGCCTGGGCCACCTGCCGGGCGATCTCCCGGACCGCCGGGGACGGCGCGGCGGCGGCGATCTGGAAGCCGGCGGCCGGCGGGGCCGCGCCTCCGAAGGCCGTGGCGGTGTCGGAGCCCAGCGCCGGGCTCCGGTCGAGCATCCAGGCGAGGCTCGGCCGCGGCGCCGCCACGGCCTGCGGGACCGGGGCGGCGGTCGGCCCGGCCGCCGCGGCGGTCTGCGCGTCGGGGCGGGCCGGCCCCTGCGGGTGGCTGAACACGGCCCAGCCGGCCAGGGTCGCGCCGGTGAGGGCGATGAGCGCCGTCAGCCGGGCGCGGCGGCGCGCGCGCCGCATGGCGCTCGGGTAGGGCGCCCGGGTGCGGACGACCGGATCGTAGACGGTCTCGACGTAGGTGAGGCGCGGGGGCGCCGGTCGCCGGGGTTCCGCGCTCGGATACGCGGTCTGGAACGCGGCGAGGGACAACGCAGCCTGGGCCATTCGGGAACTCGCGTACGCGCTTCCCCTGGGCAGCCGTCGCCGTTCGCCCGCGAGAGCCGTTCTCGCGCACGTGGTCCGGGTCGCCCGTCTGGGGAGGACATCAACCGTCCACCCCATTAAGCCGCGGTGTGGTTAATCCCCGCTAAAGGGACAGTTTGCGCGCGCGTTCCCGTGTTGGGACACAGCCTCAGGTGGCCCGATTCGGCGCGTCCCCGGGCGCCTCCGCCGAGGCCTCCATCGGCCCGTGCCGGCGCGCGACCAGCAGGCAGAGCAGGGCCACCGGCACGCCGATGAGCGACGTGCCGACGAAGAACCATGGGAACCCCGTCCACTCGATCACGAAGCCCGAGAACCCGGCGAGCAGGCTGCCGGGCAGGGCGCAGAGCGAGGTCAGCAGGGCGTACTGGCTCGCCGCGTGGGCGGTGGCCGAGAGCCGCGACATGTAGGTGATCAGCACGATCGACGCGAAGGCGTAGGCGAAGCCGTCGATCCCGACGGTGAGCGCGAAGGTCCAGAACGCCGCCCCGCCGTGGCCGCCGTGCCAGGCGAGATAGGCGAGGGCCAGGTGCGAGGCGGAGGCCGTCACGGTGCCGATCAGCAGGCTCGCCATCATGCCGATCCGCGGGATGATGGCGCTCGCCAGGAACGTCCCGCCGAGCGCGATCCAGAAGCCGAACAGCTTCGTCACCGTGGCGATGTCGGTGTTGGAGTAGCCGAGCGTCTTGAACAGCGGGATCGCCATGGCGTTCGAGACGTAGCCGGGCATCCGGAAGCCCGCGACCAGCGCCAGCACCGGCACGGCGAGCGGCCCGAGCCGGGCGAGGAGGTCGCGGATCGGCGCCCAGACGGTCTCGACGAATCCGCCGGTCGGTGGCGCCTCGGGGGCGGGGGGCTCGGGGGCCAGCAGCGCCGCGACCGTGCCGGGGGCCATGAGCGCGGCCATGCACAGGTAGGCGGCGCGCCAGCCGTACGCGTCGGACAGGTAGAGGGCGCCCGCCCCCGCCGCGAGATTGCCGATCCGGTAGCCGATCTCCGACCAGGACGACATCAGCGCCTGCTGCTCGGGCGGCGCGGCGGTGATGCGCCAGCCGTCGATCACCACGTCCTGGGTGGCGCCCGCGACGCCGAGCGCCAGGGAGAACGCCACCGTCCAGGCGAGCCAGTGCGCCGGGTCGCCGAAGGCGACGCCCGCGAGCGCCAGGGCGACGAGGATCTGCGTGGCGACGATCCAGCCGCGGCGCCGCCCGAGCCAGCGGCCGATGAGCGGGGCGTCGTGGCGGTCGAGGAAGGGAGCCCAGAGGAACTTGAGCTTGTAGGCGATGGTGAGCTCGCTCATCAGCCCGATCGTGGCGAGCGGCACCTTCGCCTGGACGAGCCAGGCCGATTGGGTCGCGTAGACGAGCAGGAACGGGATGCCCTGCGCGAAGCCGAGGCCGAGCACCGCGGCGACGCGCCGGTCGGTGAACAGGGGCGTGAGGAAGGCGCCCGGCGCGGCCTTCACCGGCTCGGGCGCGCCGGTGACCTGCGCCGGGTTTGCCATCCACGCGTCTCCTGACCGTCGTCACGAGAGAGCAGAGATGGGCCGGACGCGCAACGATCGCGCGACCGTGCCCGCCGTCACGCCGCCTTCTTGCCCCGCTCGGCGATCTTCACGAGGCTGCGCAGCACCTCGGTGGCGGTCTTGAGCCGCGCCGGGACGGTATTCAGCTCGCGCACGAACACGACGCTCATGTCGGGCCGCACCTTCGCGAACGAGGCCTGCTCGGCGACGTAGGCCACCAGCCCCTGCGGGTTGGCGTAGGACCGGTCGCGGAAATGGACCACCACGCCCTTCGGCCCCGCCTCGACCTTCTCGACGTTCGCCTTGAGGCAGAGGATCTTGATCGTGCCGATCTTGAGGAGCTGCTCCACCTCCGGCGGCAGCGGCCCGAACCGGTCGATCAGCTCGGCGCCGAAGCTCTCCATCTCGGCGTCGTCCTGGATGGTGGCGAGCCGCCGGTAGAGGGCGAGCCGCACCCCGAGATCCTCGACGTAATCCTCCGGGATCGTGACCGGTGCGCCGAGCGCGATGGTCGGCGACCACGCCTCCTCGGGCACGTCCTCGATGCCGGCCTTCAGCGCCGTCACCGCGTCCTCCAGCATCTGCTGGTAGAGCTCGTAGCCGACCTCCTTGATGTGGCCGGACTGCGCGTCGCCGAGCAGGTTGCCGGCGCCGCGGATGTCGAGGTCGTGGGAGGCGAGCTGGAAGCCCGCGCCCAGCGTGTCGAGGCTCTGGAGCACCTTGAGGCGCTGCTCGGCCTGGGCGGTGAGCTGGCGGTTCGCCGGCGTCGTGAACAGCGCGTAGGCGCGCGCCTTCGAGCGCCCGACGCGGCCGCGCAGCTGGTAGAGCTGGGCCAGCCCGAACATGTCGGCCCGGTGGACGATCAGCGTGTTGGCGGTGGGGATGTCGAGGCCCGATTCTACGATCGTGGTCGAGAGCAGCACGTCGAACTTGCCCTCGTAGAAGGCCGTCATCACGTCCTCGAGCTGGCCCGCCGCCATCTGGCCGTGGGCGACCGCGACCTTGATCTCGGGCATCTCGGCGTCGAGGAACTTCTTGACTTCCGCCAGATCCTCGATCCTGGGCACGACGTAGAAGGACTGGCCGCCGCGGTAGCGCTCGCGCAGCAGCGCCTCCCGGATGGTCAGGGGGTCGAACGGCGTCACGAAGGTGCGCACCACCAGCCGGTCGACCGGGGGTGTCGCGATGATCGACAGTTCCCGCACCCCCGTCATGGCGAGCTGGAGCGTGCGCGGGATCGGCGTCGCCGACAGCGTCAGCACGTGGACGTCGGCCTGGAGCGCCTTCAGCCGCTCCTTGTGGGCGACGCCGAAATGCTGCTCCTCGTCCACGATGATCAGGCCGAGATCCTTGAAGGCGATGTTCTTCGCCAAGAGCGCGTGCGTGCCGACCACGATGTCGACCGTGCCGGCGGCGAGCCCCGCCCGGGTCTGCTTCATCTCCGCCGCGGAGGCGAAGCGCGAGAGCTGCGCCACCTGGACCGGCAGGCCCTTGAAGCGCTCGGCGAAGGTCCGGAAGTGCTGGCGGGCGAGCAGGGTGGTCGGGACGATCACCGCCACCTGCTTGCCGGAGATCGCCGCCGCGAAGGCGGCGCGCAGCGCCACCTCGGTCTTGCCGAAGCCGACATCGCCGCAGACCAGCCGGTCCATCGGGCGGCCGGCATTGAGGTCGTCCAGCACCGCGTCGATGGCGTTGGCCTGATCCTCGGTCTCCTCGAACGGGAAGCGGGCGGCGAACTCCCCGTAGAGCCCCTCGGGCGCCTGCAGCGCGGGGGCCTTGCGGACGAAGCGCTGGGCCGCGACCTTGATCAGCTCGCCCGCCATCTCGAGGATGCGGCGCTTCATCTTGGCCTTGCGGGCCTGCCACGCGCCGCCGCCGAGGCGGTCGAGGGCGACCTCGGAATCCTCCGAGCCGTAGCGGGTCAGGAGCTCGATGTTCTCCACCGGCAGGAGCAGCAGGCCGCCGGTATACTGCAGTTCCAGGCAGTCGTGCGGGGCGCCCGCGGCGTGGATCGTCTTGAGGCCGACGAAGCGGCCGATGCCGTGGTCGGCGTGGACCACGAGGTCGCCCGGCTGGAGCGCCTGCACCTCCAGGATCACGTCCTGGGGCCGCTTGGCCTTGCGCTTCTGGCGGACCAGCCGGTCGCCCAGGATGTCGCCCTCGGAGACGACGGCCAGCTCGCCCGCGGTGAAGCCCGCCTCCAGGCCCCAGACCGCCACCGCCGCGTCGGTGCCGCGCTTCAGCGCGTAGACGTCGGTGAGCCGGGTGATCGCCACGGGCTTCCTGAGGCCGTGGTCGGTGAGCACGCCGCAGAGCCGGTCGCGGGAGCCGTCGGACCAGGCTCCCAGGATCACGTGATGACCGGATCCCTGGAGATCGCGGATATGCGCCACCGCGGCGTCGAACACGCTGGCAGTCTCGTCGGCCCGCTCGGGGGCGAAGCTTCGTCCGGCCTTGGCGCCACAATCGATCACGGCGCGCTCGGGCGATTCGGGCTGCGCGAAGGGCGTCAGCCGCGCCACGGTGGCGGTGGCGATCCGCTCCTTCAGCTCGTTCGGCGTCAGGTAGAGGGCGCGGGGCGGCAGGGGCTTGTAGGGGGCGACGCCGGGCTGCGGCGTCTTCATCGCGCCCTCGCGGGCCTGGTAATAGTCCTGGACGAGGCTGATCCGCTCGGCGGCGGCGTCCTCCACCTGGGGATCGAAGACCAGCGGCACGCCGCCGAGATAGTCGAACAGCGTGTCGAGGTGGTCGTAGAACAGCGGCATCCAGTGCTCGAGGCCGGCGTAGCGCCGCCCCTCGCTCACGGTCTCGTAGAGCCGGTCGTCCCGGGTCGCCGCGCCGAAGCTCTGGATGTAGTTCTGGCGGAAGCGCCGGATCGTCTCGGTGGTGAGCTGGACCTCGCTCATCGGCATCAGGTCGAGGGAGCGGAGCTGACCGGTGGTGCGCTGCGTCTCCGGGTCGAAGGCGCGGATCGATTCCAGCGTGTCGCCGAAGAAGTCGAGGCGGATCGGGGCCGGCAGGCCCGGGGGCGACAGGTCGAGGATGCCGCCGCGGACCGCGTACTCGCCGGTGTCGCGCACCGTCCCGGTGCGCAGGAAGCCGTTGGCCTCGACCCAGGCCACCACGTCGTCCATTGCCACGACGTTGCCGATCGCCGCCGAGAACGCCTCCTTGGCGATGTGGGCGCGGGGTGGGACCCGCTGCACCAGGGCGTTGACGGTGGTGCAGAGGATGCGCGGCCTGTCCTCGGCCGAGCGGGTGCGGGCGAGGCGGGCGAGCGCCGTCATCCGGGCGGCGGCGACGGCGGTGGTCGGCGAGACCCGGTCGTAGGGCTGGCAGTCCCAGGCCGGCAGGCTCATCACGTCCATCTCGGGCGCGACGAAGCCCAAAGCCGCCTGGAACGCGGCCGAGCGCCCGGAATCGCGCGCCACGTGCACCAGCACGGCCGGTGCGTCGACGGTGGGCGCCAGGGCACGGGCGAGGTCGGCGAGCGCCAGCGCGTCGAAGCCCTCCGGGGCGTTCGCCAGGACCGGGCTGTCGCCGCGCTTGAGGGCGTCGATCGCCCGGGCGAGCGCGGAGGATTTCGGCAGCGCGAAGCGCGCGACCGGCGGCTTGGCGGCGGGGGCGGGGGGCTTCGGCTGAGGCTTGGCCATCGGGTCTTTCGCGGGGAGGCCCGCCGGGCGCGTCAGGGGAGGAGGTCGGGTGGCGTTAGCCGATCGGGCCGCCGCGATAAAGCGTCCCGACGGAAGCGTCTGGGCGGCTGAGCCCACCCTATATGGTGGTTCTGGTACGGCGTGGAACGGCTGCCGTCTTCGCGAGCGTCGCGGAGCGATCCAGGGCAGCGCCACGGTTCCGAAGTCGCGCCACCCTGGGTCACCTCGCTCCGCTCGTGATGACGGAGCGGTCTGCAAGAGCCGACAGCTTCGATGGGATGCGATCGAGGCCTCCGGCCGGACCCGTCACGCGTCCGGCCCGACGATCTCCGCCAGCGCCGCCTCGACCCGGCCGCGGAAGAAATCCGCGTTGGGCATGTGCTCGGTCATCGCGGCGGCCCGGACCGTCGCCTGCCGCAGGATCTCGCCGCGCAGCGCCGGGTCGGAGCGCTCCATCATCTCCAGCATGATGCGCACCACGAGTTCGGTGGCGATCGACCGGGCCGGGTGGTCGTAATTGGGCTTCGGTTCGTCCATCTGGGTCTCTCAGGCGGTCCCTGTCACGAGTGGATCGGCGCGTCGTGCCGGTGGAACGCCCGCACGCGCTGCCAGACCGACGTGTCGTAGTTCGAGGGCGTCTCGACCTCGCCGGTCAGCCACTTGAACAGGTCCCGGTCCGGAACCTCGATCAGCGCCTCGAACTGGTCGAGCTCCGCCTCCGACAGGTCGCCGATCTCGGCGTCGGCGAAGCGGCCCATGATCAGGTCCATCTCGCGGATGCCCCGGTGCCAGGCGCGGTAGAGGAGGCGGCGGCGGCGCGGATCGAGGTCGGCGCTCGTGCGGGTGGTGCCGGACATGGATCTCGGACCTCGGCTCGAACATAGGGCAGTCGCTAGATAGGCCGCCCGCGGCGACGGATCCAGAACGGGGTCGCGACCGGGCGAGTTACAACCGGAGCGCGAGACGGCAAAAACAAATTGCCTCCGCCGGGCGGTCCGTTATCTCGGGCTGCAACGCCCCCGCGTGGGGCGGCGAGCGGGAGTCCAACGATGCCGAAGGCGATCCGGGTCTACGAATATGGCGGCCCCGAGGTGATGCGCTTCGAGGACGTGCCCCTGGCCGAGCCGGGCCCCGGGCAGATCCGGGTCAAGCAGGCCGCCATCGGCGTCAACTTCATCGACATCTACTTCCGCACCGGCGCCTACAAGTCCCCGCACATGCCCTACACCCCCGGCAAGGAGGGCGCCGGCACCGTCACGGCGGTGGGCGAGGGCGTCAGCCAGTTCAAGCCCGGCGACCGGGTCGCCTACGGTTCGGTCGCGGACGGCTGCTACGCCGAGGAGCCGGTGATCCCGGCCTCCGCGGCCGTGCCGATCCCGGACGGCGTCGACGAGAAGACCGCCGCCGCCATGATGCTCAAGGGCCTGACCGTCGAGTACCTGCTGCACCGGACCTACGCGGTGAAGCCCGGCGACACGATCCTGTGGCAGGCGGCCGCCGGCGGCGTCGGCCTGATCGCCTGCCAGTGGGCCAAGCACCTCGGCGCCACCGTGATCGGCACCGCCGGCAGCCCCGAGAAGGCGGAGCTCGCCAAGCGGAACGGCTGCGACCACGTCATCCTCTACCGCGAGGAGGACGTGGCCAAGCGCGTGCGCGAGATCACCGGCGGCAAGGGCGTGCCGGTGGTCTACGACGGCGTCGGCCAGGCGACCCTGATGGGCTCGCTGGACAGCCTCGCGCCGCTCGGCCTGCTGGCGAGCTTCGGCTCGGCCTCCGGGGCGATCACCGGGCTCGACCTCGGCCTGCTCGCCCCGCGCGGCTCGCTCTACGTGACGCGCCCGACACTCGCGACCTTCTCGTCGAACCGCGCCACCCTGGAGGAGGCGGCCGGCCGCCTGTTCAAGGTGGTCGGCGACGGCGCGGTGAAGATCGCCGTCAACGCCACCTACCCGCTGGCCGAGGCGCAGCAGGTCCACCGGGACCTCGCGGGCCGGGAGACCACCGGCTCGATCGTGATGCTGCCCTGAGGCAGGCGACCATGACGCCCGGCAGCGCCGACCTGCTCCTCGTCGTCGACGTGCAGGTCGATTTCCTGCCGGGCGGGGCGCTCCCGGTCCCGGAAGGCGACGCGGTGGTCGGCCCGATCAACGACCTCCAGCACCGCTTCCGGCACGTGGTGCTGATGCAGGACTGGCATCCGGCCGATCACGTCTCCTTCGCCGAGACCCATCCGGGGCGGGCCCCGTTCGAGACCGTGGCGCTGCCCTACGGGCCGCAGGTGCTGTGGCCGCGCCACTGCGTCCAGGGCAGCCCGGGCGCCGCCTTCGCGCCGGGTCTCGCCACCGACCGGGCGAGCCTCGTGGTGCGCAAGGGGCTCGATCCCCGGGTCGACAGCTACTCGGCCTTCCTGGAGGCCGACCGGTCGACCCGCACCGGGCTCGCCGGGGCGCTCAGGGAGCGCGGCATCACCCGCGTCGCCGTGTGCGGCCTCGCCACCGATTTCTGCGTCGCCTGGAGCGCGCTCGACGCCAGCGACGCGGGTTTCGAGGTCCTCGTGGTGGAGGATGCGGTGCGCGGGATCGACGTGGACGGGTCGCTCGCGCAGGCCTGGGCGCGCATGGAGGCGGCGGGGGTGCGCCGGATCCGGTCGGCGCAGATCGGCTGAGCGGGCTGACCGGCCCCGGGGGCGGGAGGCGAACCGCCGCACGCCGCGCGGGAGACCGGCCCCGCGCCGATGCGTTGGCCCGGCATCGGCGTCCGTCGGGATGCCAGTCAGGAGCCAGCATGTCAGGCAAGCACCCGAAGACCGACACGCCCACGGACGCCGACCTCAAGGGCAATCCCGGGATCGGCACCTCGAAGGGGATGAGCGGCGCCGACCCGGCGGATCTGCAGGCGGATTCGACCTTCGAGGGCGACGTCGACAACGAGACGAAGCTCGACGGCGGCGTCGACCCCGACCACCGGCCGCGCAAGAACGCGTGACAGCCTGAACGCGTGACGGATGCCCGGGCCGGCGCGGCCCGGGCGCTCCCCGTCAGCGGGCGCGGGCCGGCGGCTTCGGCCGCCGGGGTGCCGGGGCCGGGCCGGTCGCGAGCCCGGCGGACGGGCCGCCCGCCGGGACGTAGAGCTGGGCGGGGCTCGCGGAGTAGCCCCGGAGCTGCGCCGCGCTGGCGGCCCCGAAGGCGGCGGTGCCGTCGGCGCGGGCAGCGCCCGCCGGGACGGTCAGCAGGAGCGCGGCGGACAAAACCAGAGACGGGGCCGGGGAGGCGGGCTTCGACATGGAGCGGACCCTTCGGTTCGTGCGGGCCCCGGGCAATCCCGGTCCGCGCCGGACGGATCCCATGTGGGGCGGCCGCGCGGGCCCGGCGTGCGGGACCGCACCGCGATCCCGCGTCGCATCATCGCGGGATCGGCGCGGGCCCCGCGGCGGGAGCCCGTCACAGGGCCAGCCCGAGCTGGAGCGGCGCCTCGGGCGCGTCCTGCGCGAAGCCCGACAGCGACACCCCGATCAGCCGCGCGCTGCGCCGCAGGGGGAACAGGCCGGCCAGCAGGTCGAGGCCGATCCGCTCCAGCCCTGCCCGGTCGGCGACGGGGACGGGCAGCGACCGCGCCCGGGTGACCTGGGCGAAATCCGAGAACTTGAGCTTCAGGGTCACGGTCCGGGCGCGCATGCCCTTGGCGTCGGCCGCGGCCCAGACCTTGTCGAACAGCGGCGCCAGCCGGGCGGCCAGGACCTCGAAGGCGGCGGTGTCGTCCGAGAAGGTGGTCTCCGCGCCGATCGACTTGCGCACCCGGTGGGCGCGGACCGGCCGCTCGTCGATCCCGCGGGCGACCGCGTGGTAGTAGGCGCCCGCGGAGCCGAAGGTCTCGCGCAGGCGCTCCGGCGTCCAGGCGCGCAGGTCCGCCCCGGTCTCGATCCCGAGCCGCTTCATCTTCGCCTCGGTGACCGGGCCGACGCCGTGGAACCGGCCGATCGGCAGCGCGGCCACGAAGTCCGGCCCCATGGCGGGGGTGATGACGAACAGGGCGTTCGGCTTCCTGTGGTCGGACGCCACCTTGGCGAGGAACTTGTTGTACGAGACCCCGGCCGAGGCCACGAGCCCGGTGCGCTCCAGGATCTCGGCCCGGATCGCCTTCGCCACGGCCGTCGCGGTCGGGAGGCCCAGGAGATTCTCGGTGACGTCGAGATAGGCCTCGTCGAGGGCCACCGGCTCGATGACGGCCGTGTGCCGGGCGAAGACCGTGCGGATCTCCTCCGAGATTGCCCGGTAGACCTCGAAGCGCGGCTTCACGAACAGCAGGTCCGGGCACAGCCGCCGCGCGGTGGCCGACGGCATGGCCGAGCGGACGCCGAACCGGCGCGCCTCGTAGCTCGCCGCCGCCACCACGCCGCGCTCCCGCGAGCCGCCCACCGCCAGGGGTTTGCCGCGCAGGGACGGGTCGTCGCGCTGCTCCACGGAGGCGTAGAACGCGTCCATGTCGATGTGGATGATTTTTCGGAGCGCGACCTCCGGATCCATCGCCGCCTCGGAGATCCGCCGCTGGTTCCCGCTCTGTTCTAAAGATCGCGGCGGCCCTGCGGGGTCAAGCTGTGCCGGGCGGGGCGTCAACAGGGATATCCCACCCGCGCCCCCATCCCGAGGTGCGAGCGGAGCGAGCCTCGAAGGAGGGCTCCGGGGATCGCGCGGCCGGCTGGAGCCCTCCTCCGAGGCCTCCGCAGCGCTCGGCGCCTCAGGATGAGGGCACGGTTCGGATCGTCGCCACGGCGCGCCGCCTCAGGCGACGCTGCCGTAGAGATCGTAGGCCTCGGCCCGGTCGATCTTCACGGTGACGATGTCGCCGACCCGCACCGGGCGCCGGAAGGCGGCGTGGACGGTGCCGTCGATCTCCGGCGCGTCGGCCTTGGACCGGCCCCGCGCGACCCCGCCCTCGACGGAATCGACGATGACCGGCAGCCGCTTGCCGACCTTGGCCCGCTGCAGCCGCAGCGCGATCCCGTTCTGCGTCTCCATGAACCGGCGCTTGCGCTCGGCCTTCACCGCCGGCGGCACGGGGTCGCCCAGCGCGTTGGCGGTGGCGCCCGCCACCGGCTCGTACTCGAAGCAGCCGACCCGATCGAGCTTGGCCTCCTGCAGCCAGGCCAGCAGTTCCTCGAACTCGGCCTCGGTCTCGCCGGGGAAGCCGACGATGAAGGTCGAGCGGATCGCGAGATCCGGGCAGGTCTGCCGCCAGCTGCGGATCCGGTCGAGCTGGCGCTCCTGATTGCCGGGGCGGCGCATGCGCTTGAGCACCGACGGGCTCGCGTGCTGGAGCGGCATGTCGAGGTAGGGGAGCACCTTGCCCTCGGCCATCAGGGGGATGACCTCGTCCACGTGCGGGTAGGGGTAGACGTAGTGCAGCCGCACCCAGGCCCCGAGCTCGCCGAGCTCCCGGGTCAGGTCGTAGAACTTCGCGCGGACCTGCCGGTCGCGCCACGGGCTCTCACTGTAGCGGATGTCGACGCCGTAGGCGCTGGTGTCCTGGCTGACGACCAGCAGCTCCTTCACGCCGGCCTTCACCAGTTTCTCCGCTTCCCGCAGCACGTCGGCGGCCGGGCGGCTGACGAGGTTCCCGCGCAGGGACGGGATGATGCAGAAGCTGCAGCGATTGCTGCACCCCTCCGAGATCTTCAGGTAGGCGTAGTGGCGCGGGGTGAGCTTGATCCCCTGCGGCGGCACGAGGTCGAGGAACGGGTCGTGGGCCGGCGGCACCGCCTCGTGGACGGCCGCCACCACCGACTCGTAGGCCTGGGGCCCGGTCACCGCCAGGAGGTCGGGGTACTTCTCGCGGATCTCCTCCGGCTGCGCGCCCATGCAGCCGGTGACGATCACCCGGCCGTTCTCCGCCATGGCCTCGCCGATCGCCGAGAGCGACTCCGCCTTGGCCGAGTCGAGGAAGCCGCAGGTGTTGACGATCACCACGTCGGCGCCGTCGTGCCGGCGGGCCAGCTCGTAGCCCTCGGCGCGAAGGTGGGTGAGGATCCGCTCGGAATCGACCAGCGCCTTGGGGCAGCCCAGCGAGACGAACGAGATTTTCGGGGCGGCGCCGGGAGCGGGGCCGCGGGGGGCGGGCGTGGCGGTCATGGCATTCGGGTCGGACAGTCCGGCGGGGCGATCGGCCGCCCGGCGCGCGGGACCAGGAATTCGGGGTCGCGCTCCTATACAGGCTCCGGCGCCTCCGCGCGAGGCCGGCCGCCGCAGGGGTGACCAGCCCCGCGCGCGAGCCTGGGCCCGGACGCGGATCCTGTCATGACAGCAAAGCTTTGCGGCGGGCTTCTCAGACCCCACATCAGGACGGGACAGCGCGGCCCTGCGCCCCGGACACGGCCCGCCCGCGCGAGGCGGCGGGGCCTGCGTGGAACTGCCGCTTCCCCCGCGGCATCGCCTGTGCGACGGCAGCGGACGACGCACAGCCCGAGGATAACGGCCCCGAACCCGGTCATGTGGACCCGAGAGATCCCCTTCATCGATCCCGTCGCGGCGGCGGCCCGGCTGCGCGCCCTGCCCGGGCTCGCCTTCCTCGACAGCGCCATGCGGCACGACCCGCTGGGGCGGCACTCGATCGTGGCCGCCGACCCGTTCGCGCGGTTCCGCTACCGCGACGGGCGCGCGACCCTCGACGGGCGACCGGTGGCGGGCGGCCCGATGGCGGCGCTCCGGGCCTGCCTCGAACCCTACCGGCTCGAGCCCGGGCCGGAACCGTTCCCCGGCGGGGCGATCGGGTACCTGGCCTACGACCTCGGCGCGGCGCTGGAGCGGGTGGCGGCGCCGGCCCGGCGGGCGGGGCTCACCGACGACATCGCGCTGAACCTCTACGACACGGCCCTGGTCGTCGACCACGCCGCCGGCACGGCCCGGCTGGTCGCCACGGGTTTCCCGGAGACCGCGCCGGACGCGCGGCGGGCCCGCGCGGAGGCGCGGCTCGCCGGCTTCGCCGACCTGCTCGGCGGCGCGGAGCCGCCGGTCCCGGCCGCAGCCCGGCCGGCCCAACCGCTCGCGTGGCGCTCGAACTTCGACCGCCAAAGCTATGAAGAGGCTGTCGAAAAAGTCCGCGCATACATCCGCGCCGGCGACATCTACCAGGCCAATATCGCCCAGCGCTTCGTCGCCGACCTGCCGGCCGGCTTCGACCCGTTCGCCCTCTACCGGCGGCTGCGCGAGACCAATCCGGCGACCTTCGGGGCCTACCTGGAACAGGAGGGCCTGACCGTGGCCTCGTCCTCGCCGGAGCGGTTCATCCGCCTCGACGGCCGGCACGTGGAGACGCGCCCGATCAAGGGCACCGCCCGCCGCCTCGACGATCCGGTGGCCGACCGGGCGGCGGCCGAGGCGCTGCAGGCCAGCGTCAAGGAGCGGGCCGAGAACGTCATGATCGTCGACCTGCTGCGCAACGACCTGTCGCGGGTCTGCGCGCCGGGCAGCGTCGCCGTGCCGACCCTGTGCGGGCTGGAGACCTACGCCAACGTCCACCATCTGGTGTCGGTGGTGACCGGAGACCTCCGCGACGGGCTCGACGCCCTCGACCTCCTGGAAGGGACCTTCCCGGGCGGCTCGATCACGGGCGCCCCGAAGATCCGCGCCATGGACATCATCACCGAGATCGAGGGCGACGCGCGGGAACTCTACTGCGGCGCCATCGGCCGGATCGGCTTCGACGGGGCGCTCGACACGTCGATCGCGATCCGCACCGTGTTCATGGACGCGCACCAGGCGGTCCTGCAGGCCGGGGGCGGGGTGACCCTGCTGTCGGAGCCGGGCCCGGAATACGACGAGACCCTGGCCAAGGCCGCCCGCGTCTTCGAGGCCTTCGCATGATCCTCGTCCTCGACAATTACGACTCGTTCGTCTTCAACGTCGTCCGCTACCTGGAGGAGCTCGGCGAGACGGTCCGGGTCGTGCGCAACGACGCGCTGGACGTCCCCGGCATCCGGGCGCTCGAACCGGAGGCCCTGGTGGTCTCGCCCGGGCCCTGCACCCCCGCGGAGGCCGGGATCTCCCTGCCGGCGATCCGGGAGCTGTCGGGCGCGGTGCCGATCCTCGGCGTCTGCCTCGGCCACCAGGCGATCGGCGCGGCCTTCGGCGGCACGGTCGCGCGGGCGCAGCGGCCCCTGCACGGGCAGATGACGCCGATCGACCACGCGGGCCAGCGCCTGTTCGCCGGGCTGCCGGCGCCGATGCCGGTGGGACGCTACCACTCGCTGGTGGTCACCCCCGGCCCCGACATGGCGCGGCACCTCTCGGTCGACGCCGTCTCGCAGGAGGGGGAGGTGATGGCGCTGTCGCACCGGACCCACCCGACCTACGGCATCCAGTTCCACCCGGAATCGGTCCTGACCGAGGGTGGCCACGCCCTGTTCGCCAATTTCCTGGGACTGGCCCGCGCGTGGCGGCAGAGACCGGAGGGGCGCCGCGATGCTGTGGCGTGACGGGGCGCTTCTCCCCGGGACGACCGCGCCGCTGGACCACACCGACCGCGGCCTGACGCTCGGCGACGGCCTGTTCGACACCGCGCTGGCGCTCGGCGGCCGCGTGGCCTTCGAGGACGCCCACATCGCCCGGCTCGTGGCCTCCGCCGACACGCTCGGGATCCCGGCCGACGCCGAGCGCATCCGTGGGGCCATGCGGGCGCTGGCCGGGCAGGGGGAGCGGCTCGCGATCCGCACCACCCTCACCCGCGGCTCCGGCCCGCGGGGACTGAAGCCGCCGGACGCCCCGAACCCGACGCTCTTCGCCACCGCGGCCGTGAGCACCAGGGCCGCGTCCTTCGCGCCCCTGCGCCTCTGGCCGACCGCCATCGCCCGCAACGACACCTCCCCCGCCAGCCGCCTGAAGACGCTGGGCTATGGCGACGCGGTGCTGGCCGCCCGGGAGGCCGCCGCCGCGGGCTGCGACGAGGCGCTGTTCCGCAACACGCGGGGGCGCGTCGCCTGCGCGGGCACCGGCAACCTGTTCGCCCTGCTCGGCACCACCCTGGTCACGCCGCCGCTCGGAGACGGCGTGCTCGCCGGCATCGTGCGGGCGGAGGTGCTGGGCCTCGCCGCCGGATGCGGGCTGCGGGCCGAGGAACGGTCGCTCGGCCTGCCCGATCTCCTCGGCGCAGAGGCCGTGTTCCTGACCAATTCCCTGCGGCTCCTGGCCCCCGTGACGGCCATCGGCGACACCGCCCTGGCCAGTGACGGCCACCCGGCGGTGGGCCGCCTCAAGGCGGCCTTGCGCGCCCGCGTCGCCCAATCCTGCGGCGTCACGGAGGACGCTGTCGCGTGACCGAGCAGGCGATCGAGACCGGGCGGCGCCGGCTGCGCTACGGGCTCGCGGCGATCTACCTGTTCATCGGCGCGGTCCACCTCGTGGCGACCGACGCGATGCTGCCGCTGATGCCCGACTGGGTGCCGCAGCCGCGACTCGTCATCCTGGCGACCGGCCTGTGCGAGATCGCCGGGGCGATCGGCCTCCTGACGGGCCGGTTCCGCCGGGCGGCCGCGATCGGCCTCGCCCTCTACGCGGTCTGCGTCTACCCGGCGAACCTCAAGCACGCCTTCGACCACGTCCACGTCGACGGCATCCCGGATTCCTGGTGGTATCACGGGCCGCGCCTCGCCTTTCAGCCGGTCTTCGTCTGGGCGGCGCTCTGGGCCGGCGGCCTGATCGACTGGCCGTTCGGCGGGGGCCGCGGATCCGGACAGGGCGCGGCCGGGACCTCCCGCGATCCGGCGCGGCCGCTGGCGACTCCGGGACCGGACGCGCCGGCAACCATCCGGGAACCTTGATCACATGATCCCGGGATCCCGGGATCATGGGAGGCTTTGATCTCAGGATCCTGGCCGCTCGACCGGCCGGCAGCCGCCGCGCGGGCCGGAAGACCGGTCCGCCCGGCACCGACACGGGCGGACGACATGCCGAAGCGCCGCGACCCGGGCCGATCGACCCCGCCCCCGCCGGAGACCGTTCCGGACCGCGACGCCGTAGAGCGCGCCCTGGAAACGGTCCTCGACCGCCTGCGCCCGAAGCCGGGGGGCGCGCCGCGGGCCGGGCGGAAGCCGCGCCCGGACGGGGCGGGCCGCTGAGCCCCGAAAGGTTCCTCCACAGGGCGAAGATATCGTCCGGATACGGCCGGCCGGACCGGCGTTGCCCGGAGGACGCCGCCGAACACGGCGCGCGGCCCCCAGCGGAGACAGACCGAATGGCCAAGCAGAAGACGCTGCAGGACGCTTTCTACGAGACCCTGAAGGACGTCTACTACGCCGAGAAGCAGTCGGTGAAGGCGCTCAAGAAATCCGCAAAGGCGGCGGAGCACGACGAGCTGCGCCAGGCCTTCGAGACCCACGCCGAGGAGAGCGCCCAGCAGGTGGAGCGCCTGACGCAGGTCTTCGAGATCATCGGCAAGCCGGCCCGGGCCAAGACCTGCGAGGCGATGCAGGGCATCGTCTCGGAGATGGAGGAGGATCTCGACGATTTCGCCGACAGCCCGGCCGCCGACGCGGTGCTGGCCGCCTGCGCCCAGGCGGTGGAGCACTACGAGATCGCCCGCTACGGCACCCTGAAGACCTGGGCGGCCCAGCTCGGCTACGCGGACGCCGCCGAGCTCCTGGACGAGACCCTGCAGGAGGAGAAGCGGACCGACGCGCTGCTCTCGAAGATCGCCGCGTCGATCAACGCCGCGGGCGAGCCCGGCGGGGCGGAGCCGGATGCCGAGCCGTCGAAGGGCAGGGGGAAGAAGGCCGCCTGACCGCGCCCCGGCCGCGCGGGCGGGCCGGCGCCCCCGGGCGCCGGTTCGCCGCTGCCCGGGCCGGCGTCAGTTCGCCTTCTCGATGGCGCTCAGCGGCGTCCAGTAGCAGCGATCCTGCGTGTCCTTCAGGGCGAGGCAGCCGTAGCTCATCGTCCGGGACTCGAGCCGGACCTCCTCGCCGGGCTTGAACGAGCGGCACTCGCCGCTGGCGAGGCTGCCCTGCAGCAGCTGGCCGAACCCGGACTCGTCGCCCGCCATGACCAGCTTGAACAGGCGGTCCGTGACCTCCTGGCTGTGGCAGCCGAACCGCTCCTGGAGGACCGTCTCGGCCGCGGCGGGCCGGGGCAGGGCGGCGGTGACGGCGAGGGCGGCGAGGACGGGCAGGGCGAAGCGCATGCGCGGAACATATCCGCGCGCCGCGACGTGTCGAGCCCTCGGCGCGCGGGGGAACCGCGGAGGATCGCCGCGGCGATGTCCGGCCCCGGCCTCCGCCACCGTCAGCACGGCGGCGCCTGGCTGAAGACGGACGTGCCCGGCACGGGCGGCCGCCCGGCCCACGCGCCGTCGCGATAGCGCCGCTTCGCCGCGTACATCTGGGAATCCGCGCGGGACACGGCGGCCTTCAGGCCCCCGTCGCCGCGCCAGGTGGCCGAGCCGAGGGCGGCGCTGATGACGGCCGCGCCGGGCCGGTTCTCGCCGTCGATCCCGTCGAGGATCCGCCGGGCCAGCGCGGCGGCGTCCGCGGCGTCGAGGCCCGGCAGCAGGATCACGAACTCGTCGCCGCCGATCCGGGCCGGGCGGGCCGCGACGGGGCTGTGGCGCTCCAGGATGGCCCCGAACCGGCGGATCACGTCGTCGCCGGCATCGTGGCCCCGGTCGTCGTTGGTCGCCTTGAGGTCGTTCAGGTCCGCGACGATCACGGAGGTCGGCACGGTCCGGCCCGCCTCCAGCCGGTCGAGCGCGGCCGCGTAGCCCAGGCGGTTGAGCAGGCCGGTCAGCGGATCGGTCAGGCTTAGGACCGCGAGGCGCGCCTCGGAGCGCTTGTTGTCGCCGATATCCGTGAGGGCGATCTGGACGAGGCGCCGCCCGCCGCCGGCCTCCGGGACCGGCGAGCGCTGCATCTTGAGGTGCAGGTCGCGCCCGTCGCGGCTGCGCGCCGCGATGTCCCGGCTGCGCGGCGCCGCGCCGTCCCAGAGCTCGGCCAGCTCCTCCCGGAAGAGCTGCAGCGGCGCCTCGTCGAGGCCGCTGCCGAGACCGCTGCCGAGACCGCCGCCGAGACCGCCGCCGAGACCGCCGCCGAGACCGCCATCCAGGTGACGCGCGAGGGCGTCGCAGGTGTCGACGCCGAACAGCGCCAGGGCGGGGCGGTTCGCGTCGACGATCCGGCGGGAGGCCTCGGCCTCGGCGAGCCAGCCCGGATGGGCCGCCAGGTGGCCGGCGAGATCCGTGATCCCGTCGGCCCGCAGCGCCGCCAGCCGGGCGGCGACCCCCGTCTCGTCGCGGATCAGGGTCGGGACCGGCGCGTGCTGGAACAGGGTTCCGGTGCGCCGGTCCGCGTCGCGCTCCCGCCGCAGCGCCTCGCGCCGCGTGATGTCCTCGACCGAGATCAGGTAGCGGGTCCAGCCGGCCTCGTGCCCCGGCAGCATCTGCCCCGCGTAGCTGACGTCGATGACGCGCCCCGAGACGGTGCGGTTCCGCGTGACGAGGCGGACCTGGGTCGCCCCGGCCCAGAGCTGGCACAGCACCTCGATCAGCGCCTCCGCGCGCGGATCGTCGAAGATCGCCGGGATGTGGGCGAACAGCTCGGCCTCGTCCCGCGCGTCGTAAATCGCGAGCGTGCTGCGGTTGACCCGCACGATCCGGATCAGGCTCTGGCAGGTCCGCAGGTGCCCGGGATCGCGCAGCCAGGCGCGGAGGTCGACCATGCCGGCCTCCCGCCACGCGTCGAGACGGGCCTTCAGCGCGCCGAGGTCCTGCAACCAGAGGGAAACGGGCGCGAGCTCGAACAGCTGCGCCTCGAGCATCTCGGTCTGTCCCGGGGTCTGCGGCATGGAACGGCGAAGCTTGGGCGGTCGTCTCGACGGATAGGGTCGCGCCGTCCTAGCCCCTTTACCTTGACGAATGGTGCTCGTCCCGACGCTCGACCGGACGCGTGCGGCGGCCGGCCTGCCGGCCTCGAGCCCTCGCCACGGCGCGCGATCCCGACCCGCGGCCTCCGGAGCGCCCGCGCGCGATCGGGACGGGGCGGGCCTCGATCCGCTACGGCCCGCCCGCCGCCTCGTCGCGCTTGGCGGCCTGCCACGCCGCCTCCATGGCGGCGAGGTCGGAGCGGCCGAGGGCGCCTCCGGCGGCCGCGAGATGCCGCGCCATGGCGGCGAAGCGGCGCTCGAACTTGGCGGTGCCGTCGCGCAGGGCGGTCTCCGGGTCGATCCCGGCGTGCCGCGCGAGGTTCGCCACCGAGAACAGCAGGTCGCCGATCTCCTCCGACACGGCCTCCGGGTCGCCCGCCGCCAGGGCCTCGGCGACCTCGTCGGTCTCCTCGCGGACCTTGGCGACGACCTGGGCGGCGTCGTCCCAGTCGAAGCCGTGGGCGGCCGCCCGCCGGGAGATCTTCTCCGCCCGGGCGAGGGCCGGCAGCGCCCGCGCGACGCCGCCGAGCGGGTCCGGCACCGGATCCGGGCTATCGGCCCCCCGCTCCGCCTGCCGGGCCGCCCGTTCCTGCGCCTTGATCGCCGCCCACTGCGCCTCGACCGCCGCGGGGTCGCGCCGGGGCGAGCCGGCGGGCAGGGGCGCGCCGTCCGGGGTGAAGACGTGGGGGTGGCGCCGGACCAGCTTGTCGCCGATGGCGCGGGCCACGTCGTCGAACGCGAAGGCGCCCTGCTCCTCGGCCATGCGGGCGTGGAACACCACTTGGAGGAGCAGGTCGCCGAGCTCGTCGCGCAGGTCGCGGAGATCGCCCCGCGCCACCGCGTCGGCGACCTCGTAGGCCTCCTCGATCGTGTAGGGCACGATGGTGGCGAAGCTCTGCGCCACGTCCCAGGGGCAGCCGGCGACGGGATCGCGCAGGCTCGCCATCAGCCGCAGGAGCCGGCCCAGGGGCGCCTCCGCGGGGGGATCGTCGTCCCGCACCCCGTTCGCCCCGGACCGGCCCGCGTCGCGTGTCTCGCTCATGGCGACGGCGTTAGAGCATGGCGCGGCGCAGGGAAATCCGTCCCGGGGGCCGCCGGGGCTCAGACCCGGCGGGGGTCGCGCTCGCGCACCTGCTCGGCCTGCAGACCGTTCAGGTAGCCGGTCAGGCGGCCGCTGACCGCCGGATCGGCGCACTGCACCCAGAGGGGCGCCGGGAGCGCGCGGACGGGCAGGCGCAGCAGGAAGGCCTCGGCCGAGAGGGCCGCCTCCCGCTCGGAGGCGGCCGCCAGCAGGCGCGCGCCCGCCCGCGTGCCGATCAGGATCGCGATCGTGCTCATGGCAGCTCTCCCGGCAGCTCTCTCGGCACCTCTCCGGGCCGCGCCCGTGCGGGACAACGGCGCGCGGGTCGCGGGCGTTGCACGGCGCGCCAATCTGCGCGGCCGCCGGCATGGCCGCCAGCGCGGCCCTCAGCTCGTCGGCCGGACGCAGAGCGGCTCCCGGGCCAGCGCCAGGGTGAACGACCACAGGATCCGGCCGACGGAATCCGTCAGCACCGCCCCGGTCAGGAGCATGTTGGCGGCGGTGCGGCACAGGTCGCGGGCGTTGCGGATCGCCGTCTCCGCGTCGTCCGCCTCCAGGCAGTCGCTGGCGAAGGCGAGGCCGCAGCGGCCGTCCGCGTGCTCGAGGGTGCGTCGGAGGTGATAGGCCGGCATCGCTTGGACCACCGCGAGGCGAATCACCGGCCGCCCGCGGCGCGGGCGGGAGCCGGCGCGCGAGGCTAGCGCCGCCGCGCGCCGGCGCGACTGATCCAGATCAAGTCGACGCGCATTCGCCGCCGCCCCGCCCCGGCCCGGTGTCGCAGGCTGTCGCAGGGTACGCCCGGCGCCGCCGGCCGCTGCGGGAGGTCCGCGCGAGGCCGTGCCGGGTCTTGTTCCAGCGCAGCGGCGCGCGGACCAGCTCGATCAGCGCCAGCCACGCGGCCAGGCTGACCAGCAGGAAGTAGACCGGCATCCACGGGACCGACCGGGCGAGATCCCCCCAGCCGCGGCGGGCGCAGCCGACGAGGGCGGGCAGGACCAGGGCGGCGAGCCCCGTCCCGAACAGCGTGATGGCGAGCCCCGTGGAGAGGTTGTCCAGGAAGACGGGGGCGGCCGGGATCTCCAGGACCAGGAAGGACCACGCCGCCGCGGCGAGGCAGACCGGGTAGGCGAGCGCCGAGACCACCGTCCCGGGAACCAGGGCGGCGGCGCAGAGCGTCTCCAGGCCGCCGAGCCTGCGGGCGTTGGCGAGGGGGCGCCGCCCGTGGGTGAGGCTCGTCTGGACCAGGCCCTTCAGCCAGCGGGTGCGCTGGCCGAGCCAGGGCCCGAGGCGGGCCGGCGCCTCCTCGAAGGTGGGGCTGGGCAGGTCGCCGACCGTGTAGCCCGCCAGCGCGAGGCGCAGGCCGAGATCCGCGTCCTCGGTGACGTTGTGGGCGTCCCAGCCGTGCAGCGCCCGCACCACGTGGGTGCGCAGGTGCATCGAGGTGCCGCCCAGCGGGACCGGCAGGCCGCAGCGGGCGAAGGCCGGGTTCAGCACGTCGAACAGCCCGGCATATTCCAGGGCGAAGGCGCGGGCGAGGCGCGAATCGCCGGCATTGTCGATCACGAGCCGCCCCTGGAGGCAGGCGGTGCGCGCGGGCAGGCGCGCGAACAGGGCGGCCGCCAGCCGCAGCTGCCCGGGATCGGGCACGTCCTCGGCGTCGTAGACCGTGAGCAGGGCGCCGCGGGCCAGCGGCAGGGCGGCGTTGAGCGCCCGCGGCTTGGTGCGCGGGCCGCCCGGCGGCACCGTGATCACCTCGAACCGGGCCGGGAGGGTGTCGCGGGGGAGGGCCGCGGCGGTCTCCGCGTCGTCCGCCTCGAGCAGCAGCTTGATGTCGAGCTTGGCGGCCGGATAGTCGAGGGCGGAGAGCGCCCTGAGCAGGTCCGGCACCACCGCCGCCTCGCGGTGGAGGGGGACGAGGACCGTGTAGACCGGCAGGTCGGCCTCGGCGAGGGGCGCGACCGCCTCCGCGGCCACCGGGGCCGCGATGGCGAGGGCCGCGATCCGCAGGGTCGCCATGGCCAGGAACAGGACCTGCCCGGCCGTCATCGCCGCGCGCGCCAGCGGGGCCGGCAGCGCCGCGCACAGGCAGAGCGCGGCGGCGGCGGCGAGGGCGAGGACCAGCAGCCAGCGGAGGGCCGGCTCGGGGGCGGCCGCCCGCTCGGGGCTGTGCCGCCGCAGGTCGTGCGCCGCGTGATCGGCCACCTGCCCGGGCACGGACGCGAACACGGCCTCGCGCAGGCGGGTGGGGCTGGTGATCGCCGGGACGGCGGCGCGGCCGGGTACGCGGCCGGGTACGCGGCCGGCCGCGTCGAGGAGGTCCGCGATCGCCCGCCCGCGGGGCGCCAGCACCCAGGGCACCACCGCGCCCGGCGCCAGCGGCGCGAGGCCGGCCACGAGGCTGTCGGGGAAGCGCAGGCCCAGGCCGAACGGGATCGGGCCGTCGAGGAAGGGGGCGCCGAGCGCCCGGGCCAGGGCCGCGTAGTAGGCCGATTCGGCGATCAGGCCGGCATTCATCAGCGCGGTCGCCGCGTCGGTCCCGGCCGCGGCCGCCGCGGCGGCCGCCCGGACCAGCAGCCGCCCGTCGACGCCCTCGGCCAGCAGGAAGGCGATCTCCGGCGGCAGGGCCTCCGGCCCCGCGGGCGGGCGCTGGAACGACACGCCGCGCGCTCCCCCGGTGGCCCCAGGACGTGGTAGAGGAGGGGGGTGAGCCAGTCCCCGCCCCCGCGCTCCGAGAGGAGCACCACCCCGTCCCGGTCGTCAAGAGACGATAGGACAGCCATCCCATCCCGGATCGCGGCGGCCGCGGTCGCGGCACTCCTCGCGGGGCCGGCCGGCGCCGCGGCGCCCCCGGCCGCGCCCGCCCCTGCAGCTGCCCCTGCCACCGCCGGGGCCGCGGGCGGGACCGCGACCCCCGCCGTCGCGGTCCCGGATTTCTGGAACCCGCGCAGCCGGGGCGAGCGGATCGAGGCGCCGCAGACCGGGCGGGCGGTCCGCTTCCTCACGGACGACGAGTTCCCGCCGCTGCACTTCGCCGGCCCCGACGGCAACCCGACGGGCTTCGTGGTCGAGCTCGCCCGGGCCGTCTGCGAGAAGCTGACGATCACCTGCACGGTGCAGGCGCGCCGCTTCGACACCCTGCTCGACGCCCTCGACGGCAAGCAGGGCGACGTGGTCGCGGCCGCCATCCCGCTGACCGCGCCCCTGCGGTCGAAATTCCTGGCGACGCGGCCGTATTTCCGCTGGCCGGCGCGCTTCGCGGCCCGGACCGACAAGGGCCTGCCGGTCCCCTCGGCGGCGGCGCTCGCCGGCCGCAGCGTCGGGGTCATCGCCGGCAGCGCCCACGCGGCCTACCTGAAGGCGTTCTTCCCCAAGGCCGTGCCCAAGGACTTCACAGACCTCACGGCGGCCGAGAGCGCGCTCAAGCGCGGCGAGATCGACTACCTGTTCGCCGACGGCCTGAACCTCGCCCTCTATGTCGGCGGCCAGGACGCGGAGAATTGCTGCGCGCTGACCGGCGGCGACTACCTGGAGAACCGCTATTTCGGGGAGGGGATCGGCCTGATCACCCGCCAGGAGGACGCGGCCCTGTCCCGGGCGCTGGACGACGCGCTCCAGCGGGTCTGGGACGACGGCAAGTACACCGAGCTGTATCTGCGGTTCTTCCCGGTGAGCCCCTTCTGAGGGCTTTTATCGCGCGCGGGGATCCTGCCCGCCGGGCTTCGGCTGCCGGACGGCACCATGACGGACCTGCTCGGGAAGGCCGCGGGCGGCGCGCGGCCTGTCCCCGGACCTTCAGGAGAGATCGCCCGCCTCATGCTGGCCTCGGTGGGCGATGAGGGCTCGATTTACCGTTCCACCCCGGAGGCGGCGGCGGATCAGGACGAAGCCGACGCCGAGGAGGCTCGCGGCGAGTCTGCACCGATGCGGAGGTGGATGCCGTCCGGGCGCGGTATGGGCTCCGAGAGCCTGTCTGACTCACGACCTCCCATCCTCGCCCTCATCCCGAGACGCCGCGCGGCGGCCTCGGAGGAGAGCTCCGGCCAGCGCAGCGGAGGGCTCCTCGGGATGAGGGCGAGGATGGGCGATCCGGAATTCGGGCCTCGGCCCGGCCCGATCAGGAAGCCGAGCGGATTAGGCGTGCGCCTGCCGAGCCGGGACCAGGTGCGCGGTCACAGGCCTCGCGCGCGGGCCGGCGATGGAACCCCGCAATGCACCGCCGGGCGTTCCGCTCCGATGCGAACCGCTCTAGGGTGCGCGCGCCCTACCCGCGTTCAGCCCCGAAGATCACCCCCGACGACATGCCCGCCGCTCCGCCTGCCCTGACCCTCGACGCCGACATCATCGAGGCCGCCGCCAACGCCGCCGCCTGGCCCTTCGAGGAGGCGCGCAAGCTCGTGGCCCGGCTGGAGAAATCCGGCAAGACCGAGATCCTGTTCGAGACCGGCTACGGCCCCTCGGGCCTGCCGCATATCGGCACGTTCGGCGAGGTCGCCCGGACCTCCATGGTGCGCCACGCCTTCCGGGTGCTCACCCGGGACGCGGTGCCGACCCGGCTGATCGCCTTCTCGGACGACATGGACGGGCTGCGCAAGGTTCCCGACAACGTCCCGAACCGGGAGATGCTGGCCGCGCACCTCAACCAGCCGCTCACCCGCGTGCCGGACCCGTTCGGGACCCATGACAGCTTCGGGGCGCACAACAACGCCGAGCTGCGCCGCTTCCTCGACGCGTTCGGGTTCGCCTACGAGTTCCGCTCGGCGACCGAGTGCTACCGCTCGGGCGTGTTCGACGCGACGCTGCTGCGCGTGCTGGAGCGCTACGACGCCGTGATGGAGATCATGCTGCCGTCGCTGCGGGCCGAGCGCTCGGCGAGCTACTCGCCGTTCCTGCCGCTCCACCCGGTCACCGGCCACGTGATGCAGGTGCCGATCGACGAGGTGAAGGCACAGAGCGGCACGATCGTGTGGCGCGATCCCGCCACGGGCAAGCGCTACGAGACCCCGGTGACCGGCGGCCACGCCAAGCTGCAGTGGAAGCCCGACTGGGCGATGCGCTGGGTGGCGCTCGGCGTCGATTACGAGATGGCCGGCAAGGACCTGATCGACTCGGTCAAGCTCTCCGCCAAGATCGCCCGGGCGCTCGGCGGCGAGCCGCCGGAGGGCTTCAATTACGAGCTGTTCCTGGACGAGAAGGGCCAGAAGATCTCGAAGTCGAAGGGCAACGGCCTGACGATCGACGCGTGGCTCACCTACGGCACGCCGGAATCGCTGGCCCTGTTCATGTACAACAAGCCGCGCGAGGCCAAGCGCCTGTTCTTCGACGTGATCCCCCGGCACGTCGACGAGTATATCGGCTTCCTCGACCGCTACGCCGGCCAGGACGCGAAGCTGCGCCTCGGCAACCCGGTCTGGCACCTCCACGCCGGCAACCCGCCGGAGCCCGAGCGGGTCGAGGGCGCGAGCCTGACCTTCGCGATGCTGCTCAACCTCGCGGCGGTCGCCAACACCGAGGATCCGGCGGTGCTGTGGGGCTTCATCCGCCGCTACGCGCCGCGGACCGGTCCGGAGACCCATCCGGGCCTCGACCGGCTGGTGAAGCACGCGCTGAAGTACTTCTCGGACTTCGTGCGGCCGGCCAAGACCTACCGGGCGCCGACGCCCGAGGAGCGGGCGGCCCTGGAGGACCTCGCGGAGACCCTCACGGAACATGCCGGCTCCACCGATCCGGAGGCGCTGCAGGCGGCGGTCTACGAGGTCGGCCGGCGCCACTTCCCCGACACGTCCGGCAAGGCCAAGAGCCCGGACGGGCGGCCCGGCGTGTCGCAGGCGTGGTTCACGAGCCTCTACAACGTGCTGTTCGGCGAGGCGCGCGGACCCCGGTTCGGCTCCTTCGTGGCCCTCTACGGCGTCGACGAGACCCGCGGCCTGATCGCCGCGGCCCTGTCGGGGGCGCTCGTGGCCGAGCACGCAGCCTTCGCGGCCGGCAAGGCGGCCCCGGTCGCGTGAGGGCGCGATGATCGTCGACGATCTCGCCGCCCTGGAGGCGATCTACAGCGCGCCCCTGGCGCCCGCCTCCACGGTGAAGGTGGCGGCCGCGATCACGCCGGACTACGCGGCGCTGATCGCGGCCTCGCCCTTCGCGGTGCTGGCGACCGCCGGCCCCGAGGGGCTCGATTGCAGCCCGCGCGGGGACCAGCCGGGCTTCGTGCGGGTCGCCGACCCGCGCACGCTGATCCTGCCGGACCGGCGCGGCAACAACCGGATCGACTCGCTGCGCAACATCGTGCGCGATCCCCGGGTCGCGCTGCTGTTCCTGATCCCCGGTTCGGGCACGACGCTGCGGGTGAACGGGCGGGCGGTGATCTCGGCCGACCCGGATCTCCTCGCGTCCTTCAGCGTGGACGGCCACGCGCCGCGCACCGCGATCGTGATCACTGTGGAGGAGATCTACTTCCAGTGCGCGCGGGCGATCATCCGGGCGAAGCTGTGGGATCCGGACACCCGCGTCGACCCGGAGAGCCTGCCGACGCCGGGGGCGATCCTGGCGGCGCTCACCGCGGGCGCGGTCGGCGGTGCGCGCTACGACGCGGACTGGCCGGAGCGGGCGGCCAAGACGATGTGGTGAGGGCCGGCATCCGCGACACGCCGCGATCGTTGCCGGTGCGCCTCCGCGAAGCCATCCCGCAGCGCCACGTCCGCCGATGTCGCGCCGCGCCAAGTCGCCCCGCTCCGCTCGCGAGGACGGAGCGTCCCCTCACCCCACCAGCGCGAGATCCTGCGTCTCGGTGTCGGGGATGACGTCGACCTCGACCTTGAGGCGCTGCTTGCCCGAGCCGCTGACGATGCCGTCGACCGGCGCCACGTCGCCGTAGTCGCGGCCGCGGGCCACCACGATGTGGTCGTCCCGCACCGCGACGCCGTTGGTCGGGTCGAGGCCGAGCCAGCCCGCGCCGCACCAGACCGCCACCCAGGCGTGGCTCGCATCCGCCCCGCGCAGGCGCGGCCGGCCCGGCGGCGGCACGGTGCGCAGGTAGCCGCTGACGTAGGCCGCCGGCAGGCCCATCCCGCGCAGGGCGGCGATCATCACGTGGGCGAAGTCCTGGCAGACCCCGGCCCGGAGCGCGAAGGATTCGGCGAGCGGCGTGGAGACGGTGGTCGCCTTGGAATCGAAGCGGAAGTCCCGGCCGATCCGCAGCATCAGGTCGTGGGCCGCCCCGTAGGCGCTGCGCCCGGCGGCGAAGCTCGGCCGGGCGTAGTCGGTGATCGCGGGCAGCAGCGGCACCCGGGTGCTCGGGAACAGGAAGTGCACCGGCGCCCGGCCGCCGAGGTCGCGCCCGGCCAGAACGGCGTCGCGGACCCGCTCCCAGGGCATCCCGGATTCCGGCGGCGGCGGGGCCGGGCGCTCGACCCGCACGGTGGAGAGCGCCTCGACGCTGAAGGCGGTGTGCGGCGTCTCCAGGGTGATCGCCACCGCGTCGATCCCGAGATAGTCGCGCCGCATCACCGCGCGGGCGGGGCTCGGGTCGATCGTGACAGCGCTCGCCAGCACGCTCTGGCCCTCGCAATCCTGCGGCTTGAGCCGCAGGGTGCAGCGGGCGAAGTGCACCGGCCGGCCGTAGCGGTAGGCGGTGCGGTGGCGCAGCGTGTAGATCACGCGAGCCCCGTCAGCTTCTCGGGGCGCAGCGCGTTCGGCCCGGTGGGGAAGTAGCGGGCCGCGATGCCGTCGGCGAGGCGCTCCAGGTCGGTCGCGAGGGCGGTGAGGCGCACGGCGTCGAAATCCGCGGCCTCGCCGCTGCGCAGCTCCGCCAGGATCCGGGTGGCGAGCCGGCACTGCGGTTCGGGGATCCCGTCCGCGGCGAGCGCCGGCAGGTCGGCGAGGTGCCGGGTGATCGCCTCGGCCTGGAAGGCGATCGAGCGCGGGTTGTAGGGGTCGAGCAGCACCATGTCGCGGACCGGGTCGAGGGCCGCCCCCTGCAGGTAGCGCCGCCCGTAGCTGATCTGCGAGTCGCACAGGGACAGCATCACCCCGAGGCAGCCGGGAGTCGCCTCGTCGTTGGCGAAGGCCAGCGCGAAGGCGCCGGTGTTGATCGCCCGCTCGATCCGCCGGCCGAGCTCGATGAAGTGCCAGCCCTCGGCCCGGCTCATGTTCTCGTGGGTGAGGCCGGCGAGCGCCGCGAGCTGGCTCAGCGCCCGCTCGGCGCGGCCCGCGAGCTGCGACTCGGTGAAGGCCCGCTCGGGGTCGAGGGACAGGAACTCGTTCAGGTCGGCCAGGACCCGCCACGCCTCGCCGGAGAGGCGGGCGCGGAGCGCGGCGGCGTTGCGGCGGGCCGCGAGGATGTGGGACCGGGCCGAGCCCGACCGGTCGCGCCCGGAGAGCGCCTCCTGGGCGAGGCGGGCGGTGGGCAGGTCGGCGGCACTGACGGCGCCCCACTCGTGCAGCAGGGCCCGGAGCGCCAGGGCCGCCGGCGTGTCGAGGGCGCCCGAGATGTCGGTCCCGACCGCGTCGCCGACGCTGCGCAGGTGGGCGAGCACCAGCCGGATCACCGCCTCGCCGCGCTCCAGGTAGCGGCCGAGCCAGAACAGGCCGTCGGCGGCCCGGGCGGGGAGGTGGCCGCCGACCCGCCGCACCCGCGGGGCCGCCTGCGTGCCGATCAGGGGCGCGGCGACCGGCTCCTCGGACAGGACCCAGACGTCGGCGGAGCGGATGCCGAGCCGCAGCTCGATCGGGTCGACGTCCTCGCGCTCCGAGACCCGGCAGAAGCCGCCGGGCATGACCTGCCAGCCGAGCGGCGTGCGCGCGGCGAAGACGCGGACCACGAAGGGGCGGGGCGTCAGGAACAGGCCGTCCGGGCCGCGCTCCCAGCCCGGCATGGTCGAGAGCGGCGCCGCCTCCTGGGCGACGTAGTCGAAGGGCCGGTCGCGCAGGGCCGCCACGACCCGCTCCCGCTCCGCCGCCAGGACCGGGCCGGCCAGGATCGCGTCGCGCCCCGCCCCGCGCTGGGGCGTGGCGGCCGGGCGCAGGGTCAGGCTGTCGAGGTTGGCCCGCGCGTGCGCCAGGCCCTCGAGGTCGCCGCACCACCACGTGCGCGGGTGGCCGAGCCGCAGGGGCTCGCCCAGCACCCGGCGGGCGATGCCGTCGAGATAGGGCGCGAGCGCGGCCGACTCGACGAGCCCCGCGCCCGGCATGTTGGCCATCACCAGGGAGCCGTTGCGCAGGGCGTCCAGGATGCCGGGCACGCCGAGCCGCGAGGCCGGGTTCAGCTCCAGCGGGTCGAGGAAGTCGGCGTCGATCCGCCGCCACAGGGCGTCGGCGCGCTTCAGGCCCGAGACGGTGCGCACGTGCAGGCGCCCGTCCCGCATGACGAGGTCGTCGCCCTCCACCAGCATCAGGCCGAGATAGCGGGCCAGCGCCGCCTGCTCGACGTAGGTGCTGCTGTACGGGCCGGAGGTCAGCAGGCAGATCCGCGGGTCCGAGCGCTCGGCACCGAGCGCCAGGCCGTCGCGGAACGCCTGGAAGAAGGCCGGCAGGCGCTCGACGTGGAGGTCCTGGAAGAAGTCCGGGAAGGTCCGGGCGAGGACCATGCGGTTCTCCAGCGCCCAGCCGAGGCCCGAGGGCGCCTGCGTCCGGTCGGCGAGCACCTGCCAGCGCCCGTCCGGTCCCCGGCCGAGATCGGCGGCGTAGAGCTTGAGGTAGTGGCCGCCGGGGGGCGCGACCCCGTGGAGCGGGTGCAGGAACTCGGGCGTCCCGGCGACGATCGCGGCGGGCAGGAGCCCCTCGGCCACGAGCCGCCCCTCCCCGTAGGCGTCCGCGAGGATCGCCTCCATCAGCTCCGCGCGCTGGACGATCCCGGCGCTGAGCGCCGCCCATTCCGGTCCCTCGATCACGAGGGGCAGGCAGCCCAGCGGCCAGGGGTGCTCGCGCTGGTCGCCGGCGATGCGGAACGAGATGCCCGCGTCCCGGATGTGCCGCTCCGCCGCGACGAAGCGGGCCATGATCTCCGGCTCGGTGAGCCCGCCGAGGCGGTCGAGCAGGCGCGGCCACGCCCCGCGGGGCGAACCGTCGGGGCCCAGGAACTCGTCCGGCCGGCCGGGGGCGGGGCGGTAGCCCGCGCACCAGCGGGCGACGCGCTCCCGCGCGCCCTCCGGCCGCTCGGCCCGGCCGCGGCTGCCCGCGAGCGCCGCCTCCATCACGGATCCCCGGTCATTGCGGGGCCGGCGTCCGCAGGTCGAGGGTCAGCGGGAACTCGGCGCTCGATTCCGGGCGGGGCATCTCCACCCGGCCCGGCGTGTGGCCGTTCGGCTGGAACCGGGCGAGGCGCCGGCCCTCCGCCTCGTAGGCGTTGACCGGATGGGTCTCGTAGTTGCGCCCGCCCGGATGGGCGACGTGGTAGCGGCAGCCGCCGAGGGAGCGCCCGCTCCAGGCGTCGAGGATGTCGAAGGTCAGCGGCGAGTGGGCCGGGATGGTCGGGTGCAGGGAGGAGGCCGGCTGCCACGCCTTGAAGCGCAGCCCCGCCACGGCCTCGCCGCCGCGGCCGGTGCCGGTCATGGGCAGGCGGCGGCCGTTGCAGGCGATGACGTGCCGCTCGGGCACGAAGCCCTCGACCCTGACCTGCAGCCGCTCGACCGAACTGTCGACGAAGCGCACGGTGCCCCCGCTGGTCCCTTCCTCGCCCATCACGTGCCAGGGCTCGAGCGCCTGGCGCAATTCCATCCGGACCCCGCCCTGCTCGATCGTGCCGAAGACCGGGAACCGGAACAGGGCCTGCGCCTCGAAGGCGACCGGATCGAAATCGTACCCCGCCGCCCGGAGATCCTCCAGCACCGAGAGGAAGTCGGACCAGAGGAAATGCGGCAGCATGAACCGATCGTGGAGGTTCGTGCCCCAGCGGACACAGCCGCCGGTCTGCGGCTCGCGCCACAGCCAGGCCACGAGGGCGCGGAGCAGGAGCTGCTGCGCGAGGCTCATCCGCGCGTCCGGCGGCATCTCGAAGGCGCGGAACTCCAGCAGGCCGAGGCGCCCGGTCGGGCCGTCCGGCGAGTAGAGCTTGTCGATGCAGATCTCGGCCCGGTGGGTGTTGCCGGTGACGTCGACGAGGATGTTGCGGAAGATCCGGTCGACCAGCCAGCGCGGGATGTTGGGCGCGTCCGGGGCCGGCACCTGGGCCAGCGCGATCTCCAGCTCGTAGAGCCCGTCGTGGCGGGCCTCGTCCATGCGCGGCGCCTGGCTCGTGGGCCCGATATAGAGGCCCGAGAACAGGTACGAGAGCGCCGGGTGGCGCTGCCAGTAGAGCACGAGGCTCTTGAGCAGGTCGGGCCGGCGCAGGAACGGGGAATCGTCCGGCGTGACGCCGCCCATGACCACGTGGTTGCCGCCGCCGGTGCCGGTGTGGCGCCCGTCGGTCATGAACTTCTCCGCGCCGAGCCGGGTCTGCCTCGCCTCAGCGTACAAGTCGGTGGTGATGGCGACCGCCTCCCGCCACGAGGCGGCCGGGTGGACGTTCACCTCGATCACGCCCGGATCGGGCGTCACCTTGATCACGCCGATCCGCGGGTCGTAGGGCGGCTCGTAGCCCTCGAGGTGGATCGGCAGGTTCAGCTCGGCGGCGGCCGCCTCGAGGTGGCCGGCGAGTTCGAGATACTCGTCGGCGCGCTGCACCGGCGGCATGAACACCCGCACCACCCCGTCGCGGGGCTCGATCGACAGGGCCGTGCGCACCGCCACGCCGGTGACGCCGGCACCGTTGGCGACCGCGCCGGGATGCCCGTCGGGGAGGGCGGTGCGGGGCTCCAGCGGGTCCTGCGGCTGATAGTAGGGATAATGCTCCGGCGGCACGTAGGGCAGGGACGACAGCGGCAGGCGGAAGCCCACCGGGGAATCGCCCGGCACCAGGAAGGCGGCCCCGCGGCGGAACTCCCACTTCTCGGAGATCCAGACCCTGTCGGCGTCGCCGTCACGGCCGGTCGGCAGGCTGGCGAGCGGCAGGACGTAGCCCGCGGCCTCCCCGAGGCCGCGGGCGTAGACCCGCCTGATCCGGGCGTCGAACTCCGCCGAGCCGGACCGGGCCGCCCCGGGCGTGACGTTGACCGGCAGCGCCGCGGTCTTCTTCTCCCAGAGCTCCCCGTCCTCGAAGGCCGGGAAGACGTAGTCGGCGAGGCCGAGGCGGCGGGCCAGCGCGCCGGCGAGCGCCTCGGCCTGCGCGATGGTGGCTTGTCCCGCCTCCCCGGCGACCACCTCCGGCGCGATCAGGTCCGGGTCGCGCCAGATCGGCTTGCCGTCCTTGCGCCAGTAGAGCGCGAAGGCCCAGCGGGGCAGGCTCTCGCCGGGATACCACTTCCCCTGGCCGTAATGGAGCAGCCCCCCCGGGCCGAACCGGTCGCGCAGGCGCCGGATCAGCCGGTCGGCGAGCCCCCGCTTGGTCGGGCCGACGGCCGCGATGTTCCACTCGGGCGACTCGAAATCGTCCACCGACACGAAGGTCGGCTCGCCGCCCATGGTCAGCCGCACGTCCTGCGCGGCGAGGTCGGCGTCGACCCGCTCGCCCAGCGCGTCCATGGCGGCCCAGACGGCTTCCGGGAACGGCTTGGTGATCCGCGGCGTCTCGGCGACGCGGGTGATGGTCATCTTGAAGTCGAACGTGGTCTCGGCCGGCTCGACGGCGCCGGAGATCGGCGCCGCCGCGTGGTAGTGCGGCGTCGCGGCGAGCGGGATGTGGCCCTCGCCGGTGAGCAGACCCGATGTGGCGTCCATCCCGACCCAGCCGGCGCCCGGCAGGTAGACTTCGGCCCAGGCGTGCAGGTCGGTGAAATCCGCCGCGGCGCCGGTCGGCCCGTCGACCGCGGTCGTGTCGGGCACGAGCTGGATCAGGTAGCCGGAGACGAACCGGGCGGCGAGCCCGATCCGGCGCAGCACCTGCACGAGCAGCCACGCCGAGTCGCGGCAGGAGCCGCTCTTCAGCCGCAGGGTCTCGGCCGGGGTCTGGACGCCCGGCTCCATCCGGACGCCGTAGGCGGTCTCCCGGGCGATCAGGCCGTTCAGCGCCACCAGGAACTGGACGGTGCTGGGCTCCTCCGGGAGACGGGCGAGCAGCGCCTCCATCTCCGGACCCTCCGCGTCGACGGGGGTGAGGTAGGGGGCCAGCTCCTCGGCGAGACCGCGATCGTACGCGAACGGCCGGACCTGCGCGTAATCCTCCACGAAGAAGTCGAACGGGTTGATCACCGCCATGTCGGCGGTGAGGTCGACCTCGATCTTCAGTTCGTCGGTCTTCTCCGGGAAGACGAGGCGGGCGAGCCAGTTGCCGCTGGGATCCTGCTGCCAGTTCAGGAAGTGGTTGGCCGGCGTCACCGTGAGCGCGTAGGCCGGGACCTTGGTGCGGGCGTGCGGGGCCGGACGCAGGCGGATCACCTGGGGGCCCAGGCTGATCGGCCGGTCGTAGCGGTAATGCGTGACGTGGTGCAGGGCGGCTTTGATCGACACGATGGCTCCGTCGAAAGGATCGAACGCGGTCGCGCCGCCGGTCCCTGGCGCCGGCGCCCGCCGCACGGTTACGCGATACGGCCCCGCCGACAAGCAATTTCCGTGCGGCGGGCGGGCACCGCGGCGCCTGGCAGGAACTTTGCCGCCCGGCCCCGCTTGACCGGAAGGTGGGTCGGCCGCCGGCCCGGGACCGCGCGATGAAGATCTTCCAGTGCCAGGCCTGCGACCAGCCGGTCACCTTCGAGGCGACCGCCTGCGAGAGCTGCGCGCGGCCGCTGGGCTACGCCTGCGCGGTCCACGAGGTCTCGGCGCTGGAGCCGCAGGGCCTCTCGGCCCACCCGCTGATGGGCGGGGCGCAGGTCTTCCACGCCTACGCGGATCCCGGCCGGCGCTACCGGCTGTGCAACAACGCCCTCGCGCAGGCCTGCAACTGGCTGGTGCCGGAGGACAGCCCCGACATCTACTGCACCGCCTGCCGCCACAACCGCGTGGTCCCGGACCTGTCGCAGCCCTGGAACCTCGCCCGCTGGCGCCCGATTGAGGCGGCCAAGCACCGGCTGTTCTACTCGCTGCTGCGCCTGGAACTGCCGCTCGCCACCCGCGCCCAGTACACGGACGGGCTGGCCTTCGACTTCCTGGTCGACCCGTCCGAGAGCGTCTCCGGCGGGCCGCCGGTGCTGACGGGCCACATCAACGGCCTGATCACCATGAACATCGCCGAGGCCGACGACGTCGAGCGGGAGCGTCGCCGGATCCTCTTCGGCGAGCATTACCGCACCCTGCTCGGCCATTTCCGGCACGAGATCGGGCATTACTTCTGGTACCTGCTGGTGCTGAACAGCCCCTCCTGGGAACCGTTCCGAGCCCTGTTCGGCGACGAGCGGCTGAACTACGTCCAGGCCCTGCAGGACCACTACGCCAGGGGCGCGCCGGCCGATTGGGACGAGGCCTACGTCTCGGCCTACGCCACCGCGCATCCGTGGGAGGATTTCGCCGAGACCTTCGCGCATTACCTGCACATCGTCGACACGGTGGAGACCGCCTCGACCTTCGAGCTGCACGTGCGCCCGCGCCTGCGCCAGCGGGGGCAGTCCGGGCCGCCGGCGCCGACCGTGATCGATTTCGATCCCTACAACACCCTGGATCTCGACCGGCTGATCGCCGCGTGGCTGCCGCTCACCTACGCGATCAACTCGCTGTCCCACAGCATGGGCCAGCCGGCGCTCTACCCGTTCAAGCTGACGCCCGCGGTGATCGCCAAGCTCGCCTTCGTGCACGAGCGGATCTACGCCTCCCGCACCGGCACCCTGCCGGATGCCGGCGAGGCCGGGGCCGAGATGCTCCGGGCGGTGATCCTGGGCCTGCGCCAGAAGGTGGCGGCGCCGACGGTGTGAGGGCCGGAGAGGGGCGCCTCACGCCCCCCCGTGCCGCTCCGCGAAGGCGCGGAACGCCGCGAGCGTCTCGGCGCTGACGTGGTGCTCGATCCCCTCCGCGTCCCGCCGGGCGGTCTCGGGGCTCACCCCCAGCGCGCACAGGAAGCGCTCGACGATGCGGTGGCGCTCCCGGGCCTGCGCGGCGAGCCGGCGGCCGGCCTCGGTCAGGAACACGCCGCGATAGGGCCGCTGCTGCACGAAGCCGTCCTCGCACAGGCGCTTCAGCATCTTGGCGACGGTCGGCTGCGCCACGCCGAGCCGGGCCGCGATGTCCACCTGCCGCGCCTCGCCGCCGTCGCCGATCAGGTCGTCGATCAACTCGACGTAATCCTCCACGAGCTCCGAGCGCCGCGCCTCGCGGGCCTGGCGGAAGCTCTCCACGTGGCGCTCGGGATCGACCAGCACGGTCTCGGGCGAGCCCGGCTCGGACGGTTCCTGCATCGGCTCTCCCCCACCACGGCCCGCGCGGGCCGCCCCGGCCCCTGTCTAGCAAACACCGCCCCCGGGAGGGGAGTCCCGCGGAGGCGGTGCAGGCCCCCGGAATTCCGGCCCCGACTCCTGACCCTGGAATCCCGATCCTGGAATCCCGATCCTGGGATCCGGACCCTTGAATCCCGGCGCCGAACCCTGAATATAGCCTCCGCTATATCTTTGAGGAGAGGGTGAGCATGGTGGCGCCGAACGCCGCGACGGCCCCCGGGCGCGCCGCGCCCGGGGCGATGAGCCGGCGGACCGAGGGCGCGATCCGCGACGTCCTCGACGGCCGTCCCGGCGGCCGGGCCCGGTTCCTGCTGTTCGCCGGCCCCGCCGTGACGGCGTCGATCGCCTACATGGACCCCGGGAATTTCGCGACCAACATCCAGGCCGGCGCCCGCTACGGCTACGGCCTGCTCTGGGTGGTGCTGCTCGCCAACTTGACGGCGATGCTGTTCCAGGCCCTGTCGGCCAAGCTCGGCATCGTCACGGGCAAGAACCTCGCCGAGCATTGCCGGGACGCGACGACGCGCCCGGTGCGCCTCGCCCTGTGGGGCATCAGCGAGGTCGCCGCCATGGCGACCGACCTCGCGGAGTTCCTCGGCGGCGCCATCGGCCTGTCGCTGCTCACCGGCATGCCGCTCATGGCCGGCATGGGCATCACCGCGGTGGTCACCTACGCGATCCTGCTCCTGGAGAACGAGGGCTTCCGGCCGCTGGAGATCGCCATCGGCGCGATGGTCGGCACGATCGGCCTCTGCTACGCGGTCGAGCTCCTGGTCGCGCCCGTGGCCTGGGGCGAGGCGGCCAAGGGTCTCGTCACCCCGCGGATCCCGGACGCGCAGGCGCTCACCATCGCGGTCGGGATCATCGGCGCCACCGTGATGCCGCACGCGCTGTTCCTGCATTCGGGCCTGACCCAGGGGCGGGGCAATCCCCGCACCGAGGCCGACCGGCGCCTGCTGGTGCGCTACTCGAACCGCGAGGTGGTGGTGGCGCTGCTGCTGGCGGGCCTCGTCAACATGGCGATGGTGATCATGGCGGCGGCGGCCTTCCACGTCGGCCACAGCGAGGTGGCGGAGATCGGCGAGGCCTACCGCACGCTGACGCCGCTCCTCGGGCCCGCCGCGGGGGCGGCCTTCCTGGTGTCGCTGCTCGCCTCCGGGATCTCCTCCTCGGTGGTGGGCACGCTCGCCGGGCAATTGGTGATGCAGGGCTTCACCGGCTGGCGCATCCCGCTCCTCGCCCGCCGGCTCGTGACCATGCTGCCGGCCTTCGCGGTGGTGGCGATCGGGGTCGACCCGACCCAGGCGCTGGTCCTGTCGCAGGTGGTGCTGTCGCTCGCCCTGCCGGTCCCGATGGTGGCGCTGGTGGTGTTCACCCGCCGCCGCAGCGTGATGGGGCCCTTCGCCAACGGCCCGCTCACCCAGGCCGCCGCCGTGGCGGGGGCGGCTCTGGTGCTCGCCCTCAACATGGTGCTGCTGGCGGCGGCCTTCGGGCTGCCGGTGCCGGGGCTGGAGTGAGCGCCCCCTGACGGCCCCGCTCAGGTCGCCCGCACCACCACCTCCACGAGGTTGGCGCCGCCGGACCGGATCCCGGCCTCGATCGCCGGGGCGATGTCGGCGGCCCGGGTCACCCGCCGGGCCGGCACGCCCATGGAGGCGGCCAGCGCCGGGAAGTCGACGCGCGGGTCGGTGAGGTCCATGGCGATGAAGCGGTTGGCGCGCACCGAGGCGTAGTGCGCCTGGCCCTTCATGAAGGTCTTGAGGATGTTGTACTCGGCGTTGTTGATCACCACGAAGGTGACCGGCAGCTTCTCGTGCGCCGCCGTCCACAGCGCCTGGGGCGAGTACATCGCGGCCCCGTCGCCCACGACGCAGACCACGGGCGCGCGGTCGAGGCCCAGGGAGAAGCCCACCGCGGCCGGCATGCCCCAGCCGAGCACGCCGCCGCGCATCGCCGCGTACTGGTGCGCCGAGGGGCTGTCGAGGAAGGTGCGCAGGTGGGTCAGCGTCGCGGGCGCCTCGTCCACGATAGTGGTCTCGGCCCCGACCGCGCGGGCCACCTCCCGGGCGGCGACCAGCGGCGCGATCACCGGATCCTCGAAGGCCGCGTCGGCGGCGGCGGCGAGCCGCGCCCGCCGCTCGGCCCGGGCAGTCACGGCCTGACCGCGCAGCTGCTCGAAGGCGTCGGCCCGGTCGGCGAGGCGCGGGGCCAGCAGCGGCAGCAGGGCGTCGAGCGAGGCGCGGATGTCGCCCACCGTCGACAGGCAGGTGGCGTAGGTGCGCCCGAGGTCGCGCACGTCGGCCGAGAGCTGGAACACCTGCACCCCCGGCGGCACCGCCGAGACCTCTGAGTAGAGCACGGTGATCAGCGACTTGCCGCCCAGCGCGAACACCGCGTCGTAGCGCCCGAGGATGTCGGCGATGGCGTCGGCACGGGTCGGCAGGTTCCCGGCCCAGAGCGGGTGCGCGGTGGGGAACGGGATGTGGGCCGGCCAGGACGAGCCGTAGACCGGCGCCGCCAGCAGGTCGGCGAGCGCGACCATCTGCGCCGAGGCGTCCGAGGCGTCGATCTCGTCGCCCGCGATCAGGGCGAGGCGGCCCGGCGCGATCGCGGCGAGTCTCTCCGCCAGCCGGTCGAGGGAGCCCGCCACCGCCCGCTGGTCGATGGTCGAGGTCTCGCCGGCCGGCACCGCCGACAGCGCCTCCATCACGTCCATGGGCAGGGACAGGAAGACCGGGCCGGAGGGGGCGGCCCCCGCGTCGTGGAAGGCCCGGCGCAGCAGGATCGGGATCTGGTCGGGGCTCGTCACCTCGCGGGCCCACTTCATCACCGGGTCGGCGATGGCGACGAGGTCGCCCATCAGCAGCGGGTCGGTCAGCGCGTGGCGGAGATCCTGCTGCCCGGCGGTGACCACCAGCGGCGTGCCGGAGACCTGGGAATTCACCAGCCCGCCCATGGCGTGGCCGAGGCCGCCCGCCGTGTGCAGGTTGAGGAAGGCGGGGCGCCGCGCGCCCTGCGCGTAGCCGTCCGCCATGGCGACCGCGGTCGCCTCCTGCAGGGCGAGGATGTAGGCGATGTCGGGCGCCTCGGTGAGCGCGTCGATGAGCGGCAGCTCGGTGGTGCCGGGATTGCCGAAGATGTAGCGCACGCCCTCCGAGCGCAGCACCTCCACCAGGAGGTCGGCGCCCCGGCGGCGGCCGGCGGTCTCCACGGTCTCGATCGGCATGCCCTGTCCTCTCCGGGGGAATCAGCCGGAGGCTACCCCATGGGCGGACCGGGGCAATGCCGGCGCCGCCCCGCGCCGGGCGGCAACCGATCGGCAGCCTTTTCGGCGTAACCTCCGGCCGGGACGCGCCCGCGCCCCCGGGCGCAGGCCCGACGATCCACGCCACCGACCGGGACGAGACATCATGCGGATCGCGGCGCCCCTCGCGCTCCTCGCCACCCTGGTGGCGCCCCTGACAGCCCCCATAACAGCCCCCCTGGGCCTCGCCGCGGACGCGCGGGCGCAGGGGCTCGAGCGCGGGGCCCGGGAGGGCGCCTCGCGCGGCGAGGAGATGGCGGGCCCCCTCGGGGCGATCGTCGGCGGCGCGATCGGCGCGGCCGTGGGCACGGCCAACGGCATCCTCGGCGTCGACCGGCGGGAACGGTTCCGCATCTACGCCCTCGGCGAGCGCCGCCCCTCCGTCGCGCTCGCGGGACCCGTGCGGGTCGGGACGGTGCTCCCGGAGGACGGCATCGTGTACTACGATGTCCCGCGGGAGTTCGCCTTGCCGGATTACAGCTACACGATCGTCAACGACCACCCGGTTCTCGTCGATCCGCGGACGCGCCGGATCGTGGAGGTGATCGACTGACGGCCCCGGCGGGCGGCGCGCGGCCCGGGGATCCGGCGCGACGGAGAGGACGATCCGATGCCGAGAAGGAGGGGGGGCCGGGCCGCGCCCCCGGCGACCGGCCCGGTGACGCGGTGAGCGCGCGCGGCGCCGCGGGCGCCGGCGATGCCGGGCGGCGGCACTGGTTCTACGACAGCCGGATCCTGGTCTGCACGTTCTGCCTGCTCGCGGTCATGGTCATCTTCTGGCAGGTGAGCCGGTTCGAGGGCTTCCAGCCGATCTTCACCTGCGCGCGGGATCAGGACGTCGACCGCGACCTGCTCTCCGTCGGGATGCGCGCCTGCATGGGCGACGCGCCCTCGCAGGCCGCCCAGGCGCGCTGCATGCACGTGGTCTACCTGCTGGCCTGCACGGACGAGCGGTGGCGCTGACGCCGCCGTGCACCACCGCGCGCGGGCGCGGCGGGCGGCCCTGCAGCCCCGGCGCGAGGCTGCGCGCGGGGGACGCCGCGGCCCGTCCGCGGCGGGGCGGATCGTGTCCGCGCGGATCGCGCGGTTCCGGGGCGGGCTCCGCTCAGGCGCGCAGTTCCGCCACGAAGGCCCGGATGAACGGCGGCAATCCGTCGAGGTCGCGCAGGCACAGGGTCAGGTCGCGCCGCGCCCAGGCATCGGCGAGGGGCACCACCGCGAGGGCGAGGCCCTGCGCGGCGCGGGCGGCGGCGCTCTCGGGCAGCACCGCCAGCCCGACCCGCGCCTCGACGAGCCGGCAGACGGCGTCGAAGCCCCGGAGCTGGACCCGCAGGCGCATCGGCCGCCCCTCGCGCACCGCCTGGGCCACGAGGAAGCGGCTGATGGCGCTGCGCCGGTCGAGGCCGACGAGGTCGTGGCCGAGCACCTCGGCGAACGGGATCGTCCCGCGCGCCGCCAGGGGATGGTCCCGGGCCGCCACCAGCACGAACCGGTCCTCCCGGAACGGGAAGGTCTGCAGCGAGCCGGTATCCACCGTGCCGGACAGGATCCCGAGGTCGGCCGCCCCCTCGGCCACCAGCCCGACGATCTCCTCGGAGGTGCGCTCGTCGATCTCGACGCCGATCCCGGGGTGATCGGCCAGGAAGGCCGAGAGCGCCTCCGGCAGGAACTCGGTCAGCGCGTTGGTGTTGGCCAGCACCCGGATCTGGCCGAAGGCGCTCCCCGAGAAGGCCGCCATCTCCTCGCGCAGGCGCTCCACCCCGGCCAGGACCTCCCGGGCATGGACGAGGAGCGCGCGCCCGGCCGGGGTCGGGCTGACGCCCTGCCGGCCCCGGGTCAGCAGGGCGGCCCCGAGGGATTCCTCCATCAGCCGGATCCGCGTCGAGGCGGCCGCCAGGGCGAGGTTCGCCCGCGCGGCCCCGTGGGTGATGGAGCCGGCCTCGACCACGTGCCGGAACAGGCCGAGATCGACGAGATCGAACCGCATCATCGCGAAGGCGCCTCCCGCCGCGCCGTCCGGCCGGCGCGCTCCGGGCCGATCCGGGCCGCCCGGGACCCGTCCGGATCCGCGTCTCCGTCGGGGGGCTGCGCGGCCGCGTCAACCCCGTCGCCCCGGGGCCGCGCCGCGGCCGCCGCGGCGATCCCGGTTACAGACGCGCCGATCCTTCAGGTGCCCCGGACCGGACGAAGACGGCGCTCCGCGTGTCGATCGCCGCGGCCTCATCCGTCTCCGACAAACGAAGACCGGAATTCATGACCACAACGACCGTGAGTAAAATAAATCTTGTCAGTATAGCCGAGAGCGACGATTTACCGCCCGTTAATACCGCATACTTCAATGCTGCTCGACAGTCTTGCGAGGCGTCGCGGCGATGGTCCCTGTGTCGACATACTTGGCCCGGCGGCCGCCCCGGGACGGCCTGCGGCGTCCCGGCTCCGGGCCGTCCGGGCGGGCGCGCCGGCCCGGGAGCCGCTGATGGACGCGCTCCTCGTCGACGACAGCGCCACCATGCGGATGCGGCTGCGCCTCCTCCTGGAGGCCAAGCCCGACGTGTCCGTCACCGATCACGGCGACCCGGTCGCCGCCATGGTCGAGGCGCGGACGCGGGCCTTCGACCTCGTCCTGGTCGACTGCCACATGCCCGGCATCGACGGGATCGCCTTCATCCGGCAGATGCGGACCATCCCGCACTACGCGCAGGTGCCCATCGTGATGGTCACCAGCGACATCTCGGACGCGGTGCGGCTCGCCGCCCTGGAGGCCGGGGCGACCGATTTCCTCGACAAGTCCATGCAGGGCGTCGAGCTCACCGTCCGCCTGCGCAACCTGATCCGGCTCGCCCGGGCGGTGCGGCGGCTGGCCGAGCAGGCGGCCTGGCTCGACGGCGAGGTGGAGGCCGCCCTGCGCCACATGCGCGAGCGCGAGGAGGAGATCATCTTCCGCCTCGCGCTGGCGGTCGAGTACCGCGACAACGACACCGGCGATCACACGTGGCGGGTGGCCCGCTACAGCCAGATCGTGGCCGAGGGCCTCGGGCTGGCGCCGGAGATCTGCCGCAACCTCTACCTCGCGGCGCCGCTGCACGATGTCGGCAAGGTCGGCATTCCGGACGGCGTCCTGCTGAAGCCCGGCCGGCTCGACCGGGACGAGTTCGACCTCGTCAAGACGCATCCGGCGATCGGTCGGCGCATCCTGGGCGGAAGCGCCTCCGAGCTGATCCGGCTGGCCGCGGAGATCGCCGAGTTCCACCACGAGAAGTGGGACGGCGGCGGCTACCCGCACGGGCTCGCCGGCGCCGCCATCCCCCTGTCGGCCCGGATCGTCGCGGTGGCGGACGTGTTCGACGCCCTGACCACGGCGCGGCCCTACAAGGACGCGATGTCCTTCGACGCGGCCCTGGACTGCATCCGCGCCGAGAGCGGCCGCCATTTCGACCCGGACTGCGTGGCGGCGTTCTGCGCGCGCTTCCCGGACATCCGCGTCGCCGGCGGGCAGAACCGGGCGGCGGTGCGGCCGAGCGCCGGGCCGGTCACGGAACCCTGGGCCCGGGTCCCGACCCTGCTTCGCGAGGTCACCCCGGCCGCGCCCGTCCCGACGGGGTGGCGCGCCGACGCCCTCGACACGCTCCTGAGACCGTCCCCGGAATCGTCCCCGGCACCGTCGGCGAACCCGGACGCGTTTGCGCCGTTGATCCCCGACCCGCACGGATCGCGGACGGAGCCGGACCATGACCCCGACCTGGAAGACGCTGCCGGAGATCGCCCTGGCGCACGGGATCTCCCTGGAGGATGCCCAGCGCCTCGTGGACGGGGCGAACTGCCCGAAGGTGTTCCGCGCGGACGGCACCGTCTACCTCATCTGAGCCCGTCCCGTCCGGGTGCGCCCGTCGCGGGTGCGTCCCACGCGGGTGCGCCCCGCGAGTCCGTGCCGGGCGGATGACGCCGGTCCCGGCGGGCCCTAACCTGCCCGCATGCGCATCGTCCACACGCCCGATTCGAGCCGGCACGACCCCGAACGCTACCTGCGGCGCGGCGCGGCGATCCCGCATCCCGAGCAGGCGGCCCGCTACGCGATCCTGCGGGACGCGGCCGCCCGGGGCGGCCACGCCCTCGCCGAGCCGGCCGATCACGGCCTCGAGCCGATCCGCGCGGTGCACGACCCGGACTACGTGGCGTTCCTGGCCGAGGCCTGGGCGCGCCGGGACGCGATCCCCGGCATCGGCGACGAGATCCTGACCGGGTCCTTCGCCCGGCCGCAGATGCACCGGAAGCCCCCCGGCCTCCTCGGGCGCCTCGGCCTCTACACCGCCGACACCTCGACGCCGATCCGCGCCGGCACCTGGGCGGCGGTCTACGGGTCGGCGCAGTGCGCGGTCGCGGCCGCCGACGCGGCGCTGGCGGCGGGGCACGCCTACGCCCTGTGCCGCCCGCCCGGCCACCACGCCTACGCGGACTCCGCGGGCGGCTTCTGCTTCCTCAACAACAGCGCCATCGCGGCCGAGCGGATGCGCGCCGCGACCGGCGGCCCGGTGGCGATCCTCGACATCGACGTCCATCACGGCAACGGCACGCAGGGGATCTTCTACGCCCGCGCCGACGTGCTGACCGTCTCGGTCCACGCCGACCCGTCCGACTACTTCCCGTTCTTCGCCGGCTACGCCGACGAGACCGGCGCCGGGGCGGGGGCGGGGTTCAACCGCAACCTGCCGCTGCCGCCGGGCTCGGGCGACGCGCCCTGGCTCGAGGCCGTGGCGGCGGGCCTCGCGGCCATCGCCGCATACCGGCCCCGGGCCCTCGTGGTGGCCCTGGGCCTCGACGCCGCCGCGGACGATCCGATCGGCGCCCTCGCGGTCTCTCGCGCGGGCTTCGTCGGGGCCGCGGAGCGGATCGCCCGGGCCGGGCTGCCCACGGCCCTGGTCCAGGAGGGCGGTTACCTCTGCGCGGCCCTGCCGGACAACCTCGCGGCCTTCCTCGCCGCCTTCGACGCCGCGCGCTGAGACGCGCACCGCGCGCCGGCCCCGCGCCGGCCTCGCGCCGGCGCGACGCGCGGACACGATCCGCCGGCGTGATGCGATCGTGATCGCCGGAATGCCGGGCCGGCCAGCCGGATATGGTCGACCCGATGCCACAACCGACCTATCAGGGCGGGGCGGGCGCCGCCGACGCGTCCCGGGCGGGAGGAACGGGCGATGGACGCGGGCGACGTGGGCTTGCGCGGGGCGGCCAGCGCCCCGTGGTACGCGGGTCTCACCCGGCGCCACTGGCGGATCCTGTGGGGCAGCTATCTCGGCTGGATCTTCGACGGCTACGAGGCGGTGGCCCTGGTCTACGCCCTGCGCCCGGCCCTGGCCTCGATCCTCACCCCCGAGCAGGCCCAGGCCCCGGCCTTCTACGTGGGTCTCGCCATCGGCATCACCCTGCTGGGCTGGGGGATCGGCGGCCTGATGGGCGGGATCGCGGCCGACTATATCGGCCGCAAGCGCATGATGATGGTGTCGATCCTGGGCTACGCGCTGTTCACGGGGCTCACCGCCTTCGCGGAGAGCTTCGCGCAGCTCGCCGTGCTGCGCTTCATCACCGGGCTCGCCATCGGCTCGGAATGGTCCACCGGCATCGCCCTCGTGGCCGAGACCTGGCCGAACCGGGCGCGCCCGAAGGGCTGCGGCTTCCTGCAATCGGGCTTCGGCGGCGGCGCCGTGCTGGCCGCCATCGTGTGGGCCGTGCTCGCCGCCACCGAGCCGCTGGGCCCGGAATCCTGGCGGATCCTGTTCGCGCTGGGCGCGCTCCCCGCCTTCGTGTGCCTGTACCTGCGGCGGGCGCTGGAGGAATCCGAGCAGTGGATGCGGGCGCTCAGGGCGCAGCGCTGGGCGGCCACCGCGGAGGACGCGAACCGCGCCCCGCGGAGCGCGCGGCGCCCGTTCTCCCTGACGGAGATCTTCCGCGAGCCCGAGAGCCGGCGGCGGGTCCTGCTCGCCACGCTGCTGTCCTTCGCCACCACGGTGGGCTGGTGGGCGGTCTCGTCCTGGCTGCCGGCCTACACGGAGGGGCTCGCCAAGGCCGCGGGCGCGCCGGCCAATCTCTGGGGCCCGCGCATGGGCATCGTCTACAATATCGGGGCGATCACCGCCTACGTGATCTCCGGCTTCGTGGCCGACGCGATCGGCCGCCGCGCCTTCCTGCTGGTCACCTATGTCGGCTGCATCGCCACGTCGCTCGCCTGCTACCTCTGGACCGGCGGGCTGGTGCCGTTCATGGCGCTCGCTTTCCTGAACGGGTTCTTCACCCTGGGCTTCGCCTTCTCGTGGATGGCGATCTACCTCGCGGAGCTGTTCACCCCGGCGGTCCGGGCGACGGCGGCGAGCGTCGTGTTCAACGGCGCGCGGCTGATCGCCTGGATCTTCCCGATCATCGCCGGGCAGATCGTGACCGCCTTCGGGGGCGTCGCCGCGGCGGCGCTGACGCTCTCCAGCGTCTACGTGATCGGCCTCGTCGTGCCGTGGTTCATGCCGGAGACGCGGGGCCGGCCGCTGCCGGAATAGGGCGATCCCGTTTCCGCCCCGCCCTCTGGCGCGCCCGGGTCCGGCCGGACGCGGAGCGGCCCCCGACTCCGCGGGAGCCGGGGGCCGCGTCCTGCACGGGCCGTCCTGGCGCCCGCCCCGCCTTCGGCCGGGCGGGCGCCGGCCGGCTCCTAGTCCTCGTCGTCCTCGTCGTGGTGCCGGCCCTTGAGCTTGGCGAAGACCGAATCGGCGTCGAGCCGCTCCTCGCGGCCGCCGTGATCGTCCTCGTGCTCCCGCTCGTCGGCGTCGCGGGCCGTGGAGACCTCGGTCGGCAGCAGCGAGGCGCCGGACTCGGCCGCCACCGCGGCCGGGCGGTCGGCCGCCGCGCGCTGGACCTCGAAGTCGAGGTTGATCTGGGTGGTCAGCCCCAGGGTCACCGGGTCCATCGGCTGGAGCGAGCCCGAGTTCCAGTGGGTGCGCTCGCGGATCTGCTGGATCGTCGACTTGGTGGTGCCGACGAGCCGGATGATCTGCGAGTCCTTCAGCTCGGGGTGGTTGCGCAGCAGCCACAGGATGGCGTTCGGCCGGTCCTGGCGGCGGGAGAGGGGGGTGTAGCGCGGGCCCTTGGTGGTGCGCTTCACCTCCGGCAGCTTCACCTTCGAGACGGCGGGCTTCAGCTTGTAGTGCGGCGCCTTCTGGGCCTTCTCGATCTCGTCGCGGGTGAGCTGGCCGGTGGAGACCGGGTCGAGCCCCTTGATGCCGGCCGCGACCTCGCCGTCGGCGATGCCCTTCACCTCCAGCGGGTGCAGCTTGCAGAAATCGGCGATCTGCTCGAAGGCGAGCGAGGTGTTCTCGACCAGCCAGACGGCGGTCGCCTTGGGCATCAACGGACCCTGGGACATGCTTCTCGTGCTCCGGCCTGGCGGGACGGGGGCCGGGCATCGGGCCGCGGGCTCCGGATGACCGATCCGGATGTCCCGTCTCACGCTGTCGAATGGGGATGAGGCACTATAGGCCCGGGCGGGGAGGGGCGCAATCGCGGGTTGGGCCCGTTCGGAGCCCGGCGTGCCGATTCACCGGCGGCCGGATCACCGGCGCCGACTGGTCGCCCTCAGCGGGGGCGCACCCCGTCGAGGAACAGCCGCACCGCCGCCTGCCGCCGCCGCTCCTGCGCCTCCGGGTCGGTGGCGATGCCGTAGAGGGTCGCCTGGGACGACCGGCCGAGGACGAGGCTGAGGAACAGGTCGGCCGCGATCTCGGGATCCGCCACGGCGATCCGCCCGCGCCGGGCGAAGGCGTCGAGCAGCCGCGCCACGGCGCGCACGCCGCGCAGCCAGCCCTCCTCGTGGGCGAGGCGGGCGAGTTCGGGAAACTGCAGCGCCTGGGCCACGAGGTTGCGCTTGAGCATCGCCGCGCCCGGCGACTGGCCGTGGGCCAGCAGGGTGCGGCTGAGATCCTCCAGGGCGGTCTCGACGTCGTCGCTCCCGCCCTGCGCGGCCTGGGCCTCGGCCGCGGCGGAGAGCGGCGCCAGCCACGCGGCGATCCGCTCGCGCAGGACCGCCTCGAACAGGGCCCGCTTGTCGCGGTAGCGCGCGTAGACCGTCGGCTTGCTCATCCCGGCGGCCTCGGCCACCGCGTCGATGGAGGTGGCGTCGAAGCCGCGCTCGAGGAACAGGGTCGTCGCCACGGCGATCAGGTGCGCCTCGCGCCGGGCCGCCTCCGCGCGGGTCGGCCGGCCGCCGCGCCGCGGGCCCGCCTCCGCCCGCTCGATCTCCGTGACCGTCACCCCGCGATCCTCCCTGCTCACCGGCTTGCTCCCCGGCGCCGTTCGTCCTATCAAAACGATACCGTACCGTTTTGATTCTGGCCAGACCCGATGGACGCACGTCGCAGCGACAGCTTCAAGAGCGCCGACCCGGTCGCGGGCGCCCCCGTCTCGCCCCCGGCGCCGCGCCGCCGCCGCGCGCGGACCGTGCTGCCCCTCCTCGGCCTGCTCGCGCTCGGCGGGGCCGGGACCTACGGCTGGCACTGGTGGACCGTGGGGCGCTTCCTCGAGGTGACCGACGACGCCTATCTCCAGTCCGACAAGGTCACGGTGGCGCCGCGCATCGCCGGCACCGTCGCGGCGGTGCTGGTCGGCGACAACCAGCCGGTGAAGGCCGGCGAGGTGATCGCGCGCCTCGACGACCGGTCCTACCGGGTCCAGCTCAAGCAGGCCGAGGCCGAGGTCGAGAAGGACCGGGCGCAGATCCTGGGCGTCGCCTCGGCGATCGTCCAGCAGCGGGCGCAGGTCGCCTCGTCGCGGGCCGACCTCGCCAACGCCGAGGCCGCCCTGACCTTCGCGCAGCAGGAATACACCCGCTACCAGAACCTGCTGCAGACCGGCTCGGGCACGGTGCAGCGCCAGCAGCAGGCGGATGCCGACCTCCGCCAGCGCCACGCCGCCCGCGACAAGGCCGCCGCCTCGCTCGACGCCGCGCAGAAGCAGATCGACAGCCTGAAGGCCCTCGAGGCGAGCACCCGGGCGAGCCTGGAGGGCGCGCAGGCGAAGGTCGAGGGCGTGAGGCTCGACCTCAGCTACACCACCATCGTGGCACCGATCGACGGCGTGGCCGGCGACCGGGCGCTGCGGATCGGGCAGGTCGTCTCGGCCGGCACCGGGCTCCTGACCCTCGTGCCGATGGGCCGCGACATCTACCTCGTGGCGAACTTCAAGGAGACCCAGACCGGCCGCATGGTCGAGGGGCAGCACGTGACCTTCACGGTCGACGCCTTCGGCGATCATGAATTCCAGGGCCGGGTCGAGAGCTTCTCCCCGGGCACCGGCTCGCAGTTCGCCCTGTTGCCGCCCGAGAACGCCACCGGCAACTTCACCAAGGTGGTGCAGCGCGTGCCCGTGCGCGTCGCCCTCGACCCGTCGGACCCGCTCATCGCCCGCCTGCGTCCGGGCCTGTCGGTGGAGGCCACGGTCCACACCGCCGACCCGGTGGAGCCGGTGGATCCCGCCCGCCGCCGGCCGAGGCCCGCCCCGGCGCTGGTCAGCGAGGCCCTGCCGCGATGAGCCCGGCCGCGATGAGCCCGGCCCCGATGAGCCCGGCCCCGATGAGCCCGGTCCCGGCCGTGGCGGTGGCCGAGGCGAAGGCGAGCGCCCGGGACTGGCTCGCCGTGTTCGGCGCGATCCTCGGCGCCTTCACGGCGATCCTCGACATCCAGATCACCAACGCCTCGCTCGCCGACATCCAGGGGGCGCTCGGCGCCTCCACCGAGGAGGGGAGCTGGATCTCGACCGCCTACCTGATGGCCGAGATCATCGTGATCCCGCTCACCGGCTGGCTGTCCTCGGTGATCGGCCTGCGCCGCTACCTCGCGGTGAACACCATCCTGTTCACCGCCTTCTCGCTGGCCTGCGCGCTCTCGACGTCCTTGAGCCAGATGATCCTGTTCCGCGCCGGGCAGGGCTTCACGGGCGGCGTGCTGATCCCCACCGCGATCGTGATCGTGCGCACGCGGCTGCCCAAGAGCCAGCAGGCGGTCGGCATCGCCATGTTCGGGCTGACCGCCACCTTCGCGCCGGCCATCGGCCCGACGGTCGGCGGCTGGCTCACCGACAACCTGTCCTGGCACTACATCTTCTACCTGAACCTGATCTTCGGTCCGATCGCGGCCGCGATCCAGCTCGGCGCCTTCGAGAAGGCGCCCGCCCGCTGGGGCGAGCTGCTCAAGGGCGACTGGATCGGCATCGGCCTGATGGCGACGGGCCTGCCGGCCCTGACCTTCGTGCTGGAGGAGGGCCAGCGCAAGGACTGGTTCGGCTCGCCCGTGATCATCGAGGCGAGCTGGATCGCGGCGGCCGGCATCGCCGGGTTCATCGTCCGCGAGCTGACGGCGGCGCGGCCGTTCATCAACCTGCGGGTGCTGGCCAACCGCTCGGTCGGCGGCGCCTGCGTGCTGATGACCGTGCTGGGCGCGGTCTCGTACGGGTCGATCTACATCATCCCGGTCTACTGCGCGCAGATCCAGGGCTACAACGCCCAGCAGATCGGCTACGTGGTGATGTGGTCGGGCCTGCCGCAGCTGCTGCTGTTCCCGATGATGCCGCTGATCATGCGCGCCGTGGACGCGCGGCTGCTCGTGGTCACCGGCACGCTGTTCTTCATCGCGAGCTGCTGGATCAATGTCGGCCTGACCCACGACGTCGGCGCCGACCAGCTGATCCTGCCGCAGATCATGCGCGCCATCGGCCAGCCGCTGTTCACGATCCCGCTCTCGCAGCTCTCGACGGCCGGCCTCGCGCCGCGCGACACCGCGGACGCCTCGGCGCTGTCGAACATGATGCGCAACCTCGGCGGCTCGATCGGCATCGCCATGCTGTCGACCATGATCGATCGGCGGGAGCACTTCCATTTCTCGATGCTGGCCGAGGCGATCACCGTCAACGCCACCCGCACCCAGGACCGGCTCGCGGCGCTCGCCGCCGGGATGCACGCCCGGATCGCTGACCCCCTCGCCGCCAAGGGCGTCGCGCTCGGCCAGCTCGCCGCGCAGGTCCGCCGCGAGGCCTACGTGATGGCCTACGCGGACGGGTTCTGGCTGGTGGGGGTGAGCCTCGTGGCGAGCCTCGCGGTGGTGGCGGTCCTCAAGAAGCCGCAGCGCGCCGCCGGACCCGTGGAGGCGCACTGACCGGCCCGGGGCCTACTTCCCCGGCAGGTTGTGGACGATCGGGAAGAACGTGTCCTTCCAGTCCTTGGGCTCGGCCTTGATGGTCTTCATCGCGTAGAAGTGCCGGGCCTGGAGCATGATGCCGTAGGGGGTGGTGGAGAAGTTCGTCCCCGGCTCCTTCATGATCTCGACCAGCGTCTCGGGCGGGGTCTTCTCGTTGGTCGCCGCCACGTAGTCCCTGGCGGCCTTCAGCGGGTCCCGGGCGATCTCGGCGTTGGCCTCGTCGATGGCGGCCACGATGGCGGCGGCGAGCTTGGGATTGCGGTTGTACCAGCCGGTCCGGGCGTAGAAGATCGCGTTGCTCACCGGCTCGCCGACCAGCTCGTAGGAGTTGAGCACCTTGTGGATCGCCGGGTCCTGCAGCTCGCGCTGCTGGAACGGCGGCAGCGAGAAGTGGCTGTTGACCTCGTTGTGCGGGCTCGCCAGGGCCGCCACCGCGTCCGGGTGGCCGAGCTGGACGGTGAGCGGGTCGAGCTTGGTGGCGTTCTCGGGCCCGAACGCTTTCTTGGCGGCGATCTGGAGGAGCACCGCCTGGGACGAGACCTTCACGGAGGGCAGGGCGATCTTGTCCTTGGTGGAGAAGTCCTTGAGTTCCTTCACGTCCGGGTTGCGGGTGAGCAGCATCATCGGCGTGGTGCCGACCCCGCACAGGCCCTTCACGTCGCCCTTGGTGCGGTCGTTGAGCAGCAGCATGTTGGTCGAGCCGCTGTCGACGATGTCGATGTTGCCCGAGAGCAGCGCGTCGTTGCCGGCGGCGCCGCTCGTCAGGTTGACCCACTCCACGGTGACGTCCCCGAGGCCCGCGGCCTTGGCGTGCTTCTCGATCAGCTTGTGCTGCTCGGCCAACACGGCGGGCAGGTAGACGAAACCCGGCTGCCGGCTGATCCGGACCTTGGCATCGTCGGCCCGGGCGGGGGCGGCCAGCGCCAGCCCGGCCAGCAGGAGGGCCGATCCCGTCCGCAGGAGCCGGCGGCGGCCCGGCAGAAACGAGCTCGTCCGCGACGTACGCACCATGACGCTTCTCCCTGTGGCCCGGCATCATCCTGAGCGGAGCCGGGCTTTCGTTGGACGGGGAGTGGACAGGCTCGGGCCGGTGCGCGCAAGGCCGTCCTCACGGTCTGCGAACGCAGAAGCTGCAAAATCCTGCCTGTTGAAATCATCTGCGCGGGGGCGCGGGCGAAGATCGGGCGCGCGGTGGCGAGCGCCGCTACGGGGCGCAGGGCGTGTCCAGGGCGTGTCCAGGGCGTGTCGGAGAACGCCATCGGCCTGCGCCGGGGCGCCGCCCAGACCGGGACCGCCTCCGCGCAGGTGCTGGCGGCCGCCCGCGGCCTCGCCCCGGGTTCGGACGAGCTCGACCAAGGGGTGAAAGCGTCCTGGCGGAGGTCCCGGCGGCCTGGGCGGGGGCCGGGCGCTCAGCCCGCCGAAAAACCCCGCACGGCCGCCCGCACCAGCGCGTCGATCATCGGCCGCACGTCGTCCACGCCGAGGGGCCCGAGGCCGCCGAGATCGGCGAGATAGGTCATGCCGTGGACGCTGGACCACAGCGCCCGCGCCATCACGGGGATCGCCGCCTCGGCGAGGCGGCCGCCGTCGCGCAGCACCCCCTCCAGGATCCCGAACAGGGCCGCGATGTCGGCCTGCACAGAGTCCGGCGCCGGCACCGTGCGGCGCTCGAAGATCGCCGCCCAGGCGGCGTGGTGCTCGCCCGCGAAGGCGAGGTACGCGTCGGCCAGGCACAGGAGCCGCGCCTCCGTCTCCCGCGACGGACAGGCCGCCAGCGCCCCCGCGAGGGTGTCGCGGAGGCGGCGCATGGTGACGGCGTTCGCCTCCAGCCGCAGCGCTTCCAGGCTGTCGAACTGCGCGTAGACCGAGCCGACCGCCGTGCCGGCCCGCTCCGCGACGCCGCGGGCGGTCAGCGCCGCCGCGCCGCCCGCGTTCAGGATCGCCACCGCGGCCTCGATCAGGGCCCGGCGATCGGCCGCCCGGTCGCCCGGCTCCTTCCGCGGCCGCCCCCTCATTTTTTTATGAACGTCGTTCATTTTATCCCTTGCGGCCCGGCGCGTCCCGTGTTCAATTGTTTTATGAACGACGTTCAATCAAATCCGGACGCGGTCCGGCCCGTCGTTCCCGCGAGGTGAACCGTGATGAGGACCCTCTCCTTCCTGATGCGCGGCGTGATCGCCGACAACGCCCAGGCGATCCACGACGCCCACGCCGTGACGATCCTGCGCCAGCAGATCCGGGACGCCGCCGGCGCCCTGGCGACCGCCCGGCGGGAACTGGCCGTCGCCATGGCCTACCACGCCGCCGAGGTGCGCGCCCTGGCGGCGATCGGCGGCCGGATCGACACCCTGTCGGACGGGGCGCGCCGGGCGCTCGGCGACGGCCGCGAGGATCTCGGGACCGAGGCGGCGATCCACATCGCCGCCCTGGAGGACGAGCGGGCCGACCGCCGGGCCGCCGCCGAGCGCTTCGCCGCGGAGGTCGAGCGGCTGAAGCGCCTCGTCGCCGAGGGCGGCGAGCGGCTGCGGGACCTCGACCGCGGGCTCCAGACCGCCCGCACCACCGAGGCGCTGCGGCGGGCCGGCCTCGAGGGCCGCCGGGTCACGACCCTGTCGGCGGGGGCGCTGGGGGAGGCCGAGCGGACGCTGGCGCGCCTGCGCGAGCGGCAGGCGGCCGAGGCGGACGTCGCCGCCGCGCTGACCGAGCTCGAGGCCGAGGCCGCGGGCGGGATCGAGGCCGACCTCGAGGCGGCGGGCTACGGCCGCCCCCGCACGGACCCGCGGGCGGTGCTCGACCGCCTCAGGGCCGGGGCCTGACCGGCGCCGCACGTTTTCCCGTCCGAAGATTCCACTGGAGACCGCACCATGACACCGCAGATGCCCCATACCGGCGCCTGGAAGACCTTCACGCTGGTCAGCTTCGCCGCCGCCGCCGCCATGCTGACGATCGGCATCTTCTTCCTGCCCGCCGAGATCTGGATCAAGGGCTACCTCGCCATGGCGTCGCTGTTCCTCACGGGCACGACCTTCACCCTGGCCAAGACCCTGCGCGACGAGCACGAGGCGAAGCGACTGATCAACAAGATCGAGGACGCCGCCACCGAGCGCGTCCTGCGCGAGGCGGTGCCGGGCCGGCTCTGACCGGATCCCGGAGGCCCGTTCAGCCCGGGGCGTCCAGGAACGCGGCGAGCACCCGGGAAAATTCCGGGGTCCGCAGGTAGCCGTAGGACTTGTGCCGGTTCTCGGCGCCGTCCGGCCTCCGGTAGGCGTTGATCACCGGCACGTCCCGCACCCGCACGCCGGCGGCGTTCGGCGCGTAGAGGGCCGCGAGGTCGTCGCCCACCGTGGCGATGTCCTGGCGGTCCATCAGGTTGGTCCAGGCGGCGAGCGCCGCCGGCACCCGGAGATCGCCGTGCTCGTCGGCGAGCTTCAGCTTCAATTCGGCGAGCCCGAGGGGGGCGCCGAGGGTGACGAGGTCGCAGCGGGGCATCGGCGTCCCGTCCGCCTCGGCGGCGCGCAGCACGTCGTAGGCGATCAGGCCGCCCATCGAGTGCGCGGCGATCAGCACGCGGTCCGCCGCGGCCGCCGCCAGGGCGTCGCGCAGGCGCGCCCGCGCCGCCGCCCGGAACGCCGCGTCCTCGTAGTAGCCCCACAGGTCGTCGAGGCGGTATTCCAGGATCAGGTCGTCCACCGGCGTCAGCCCGGCGGCCTCCTGCAGGTGCGACAGGCCGCGGTAGATCCGGTCGGTGAGGGTCGGCTCGGCGCGGTCCGGCTGCCCCGCCGGGGAGGGGAACGGCCCGAGGCCGTGATCGGGGCGGTAGGGCTCGCGGTTGCGGTCGCCCGCGAGCGGCTGCGGGTAGCGCAGGTCCGCCCAGTACACGAAGGTGAAGGACAGGTCGGCCTCCGCCACCCGGAGCCCGAGATTGCGGTCGAGCCCCTCGCGGATCGCGGCGCGCCACCAGGCGGCCTTCTCATCCCGGGGCGGCTTGTTGGCGAGCCCGTGGATGCCGATGATGTGCGCCCGACCCAGTGTCCGCTCCCAGACCGACGAGAGTGCCGGCCGGGCAAGATAGGGCCGCCCCGCGCCGACGGAACTGCGGCTTAGTTTCCGCGCGGCCCGTGATCCCTGCCGCCGCCCGCAGCCCCAGCCGTCCCCCCGCCGTCACGCCCCGCCGTCACCCCCCGCCGTCACCCCCCGCCGTCACCCCATTGCCACGCGGCCGCTCCGCCATAGCTGCGCTGCGGGAACCGGATCGGGCCCGGGGCCTTCTCCCACGACAGATGATCCTGCCGCGCTTGCGTCCCGGTGCGCGCGGCCAATGACGAGGACGGTGGCCCGATGCGGCGCGCCCACAGCATGGAATTCGGGGCCGAGATGGTCGAGGGCGGCGTCCGCTTCGCCCTCTGGGCGCCCACCGCCGAGAGCGTCGACCTCGTCGTCGACGGCGCCGACCACCCCCTGCCCGAATCCGGCGGCGGCTGGCGCCGCACCGCCCTGCCCGGGGTGAAGCCCGGCGCCCGCTACGGTTTCCGCATCGACGGCGACCTCGTCGCCCCCGATCCCGCCTCGCGCTTCCAGCCGGACGACGTCTCGGGCCTCAGCGAGGTGATCGACCCGCGGAGCTTCGAGTGGTCCGACGCGGGCTGGACCGGGCGGCCCTTCGAGGAGGCGGTGATCTACGAGTGCCATGTCGGCACCGCGACGCCGGAGGGCACCTATGCCGGCCTGCAGGCCCGGCTGCCCGACCTCAAGGCGCTCGGCGTCACCGCCATCGAATTGCTGCCGCTCGCCGACTTCAAGGGCTCGCGCAACTGGGGCTACGACGGCGTCCAGCCCTACGCGCCGGACGGCGCCTACGGTCGCCCGGACGATCTCAAGCGCCTGGTCGACGCCGCCCACGGTCTCGGGCTGATGGTCTATCTCGACGCGGTCTACAACCACTTCGGCCCGGCCGGGAACTACCTCCACGCCTACGCCAAGACCTTCTTCACCGAGCGGCACCAGACGCCGTGGGGCGCGGGGATCAACTTCGACGGCAAGGAGAGCGGCGCCACGGTGCGGCAGTTCTTCATCCAGAACGCCCTGTACTGGCTGGAGGAGTACCGCTTCGACGGCCTGCGCTTCGACGCCGTCCACGCGATCCTCGACGATTCGCCCCGCCACTTCCTGGCCGAGCTCGGCGAGACGGTCCGCAAGACCTTCCCGGACCGGCAGATCCACCTGATGCTGGAGAACGAGGCCAACCAGGCCCGCTGGCTGGAGCGGGACGCCGCCGGGCGCCCGAAGATGCACGACGCCCAGTGGGCCGACGACCTGCACCATTGCTGGCACGTCCTGCTGACGGGCGAGGACGCCGGCTACTATAAAAGCTTTGCCGACAAACCGGTCGCCCACCTCGCCCGCTGCCTCGCCGAGGGCTTCGCCTACCAGGGCGAGCCGTTCCCGACCCTCGACAATCACCCGCGGGGCGAGCCTTCCGGGCACCTGCCGCCCTCCGCCTTCGTGACCTTCCTCCAGAACCACGATCAGGTCGGCAACCGGGCGCTCGGCGAGCGGCTCAACCACCTGGCCGATCCCCGGAGACTCGACCTCGCCCGGGCCGGGCTCCTGCTGGCGCCGCAGATCCCGATGCTCTGGATGGGCGAGGAATGGTCGGCCTCGGCGCCGTTCCTGTTCTTCGTCGACTTCGCGCCCGACGCGGACCTGAACAAGGCGGTGCGCGACGGCCGCCGCCGGGAGTTCAAGAGCTTCGCGGCGTTCGCGGACGACACCTCCAAGATCCCCGACCCGACCGAGGCCGAGACCTTCGCGGCGTCCAAGCTCGACTGGTCCGAGCGGGAGCGCTCGCCCCACCGCGAGGTGCTGGCCGAGACGACCCGGCTCCTGGGGCTGCGCCGCGACGCGGTCGTGCCCCTGGCGAAGTCCGGCTACGAGGGCGCCGCCGCCACCCTGCCGCGCCCGGACGTGGTCGACTGCACGTGGCGCTTCGGCGCCGGGACCCTGCGCTTCGTGGCCAATGTCGGGACCGAGCCCTTCGCGCTGGATCCGGGCGGTGCCGAGCCGGTCTGGACCAATGCCCCGGACGGCGCCGGACGCGATCTCCCATCCTGGACCGGCGTGTTCCTGACGGAGTCCCGCTCGTGAGCGCCCTGGAACAGCTGGCCGACCTCGTCGGCGTCGCCGCCGGCTACACCGACGCCTTCGGCAAGCCCGTCGAGACGCCGCTCGAGGTGCGCCGCGGCCTGCTCGCCGCGCTGGGCTTCGCGGTGGAGGACGAGGCCGCGATCGCCGGGAGCCTGGCCGAGGTCGAGCGGCTGCGCCGCGGCCTGATCCCGCCGCTCCTGCCCGTGGAGGCCCGCCGGGCGGCCCGCGTCCCGGTGCGGCCGCAGAACGGCGCGCCGCACACGCTGGTCTGGCGTCTCGTGGACGAGCGCGGCACCGCCCGCGAGGGACGCGCCAACCCGCAGGGGTCGGAGCCGAGCTTCGAGCTGCCGCCGCTGACGCCGGGCTACCACCGCCTCATCGTGCAGGCCGGGCCGACCCGCACCGAATCCTGGGTGATCGCCGCACCCCAGCGCTGCTGGCGCCCGCGCCCCTACACGGAGGAGGGGGCCTCCGACTGGGGTCTGGCCGCCCAGCTCTACGGCCTGCGCTCGGCGACCAATATCGGCATCGGCACATACGCGGATGCCGGCGAGGCCGCCCGCGAGGCCGCCCTGCGCGGGGCGGCCTTCCTGGGCTTGAGCCCGGTCCACGCCCTGTTCGGCTCCGACCGGACCAAGATCTCGCCCTACTCGCCCTCCTCGCGCCTGTTCCTGGAGACGCTGTTCATCGCCCCGCGCAGCCTGCCGGGCCTCGCCGGGTCCCGGGCCGAGGCGCTGCTCGCCGAGCGCGCGGACGCGATCACGGCCTTGCGCGAGGCGGCCCTCGTCGACCACCAGGGCGTCCACGACGTGCTCGACCCGGTGCTCCGGGCGCTCTGGGCCGAGTCGCCGGCCCGCGCCGGCACCGATGCGGGCTTCGAGCAGTTCCGCCAGGAGGGCGGCGAGGATCTCGAATCGCACGCCCTGTTCGAGGCGCTGTCCGAGCATTTCCGGCAGCGGGGCGCCCACTGGCTGGGCGACTGGCCGGAGGATTATCGCCGGGCCGGCACGGACGCGGTGCGGGCCTTCGCGGCGGAGAACGCGGACCTCGTCGGCTACCACGCGTGGCTGCAGTACCTCGCCGACCGGCAGCTCGCCGAGGCCTCCGCGGCGGCGCTCGGCGCCGGCATGCGGGTCGGGCTCTACCGCGACCTCGCGGTCGGCGCCGACCGGGGCGGCTCCGAGATCTGGTCGCATCCCGAGCGCTTCGCCGACAGGGTCTCGATCGGCGCGCCGCCGGACCTGTTGGCGCCGAAGGGCCAGAACTGGGGCCTGCCAGCCTTCGACCCGCTGGCGATGGAGCGCGACGGGCTCGCGGCCTTCCGGGCCCTGGTGCAGGCCAACATGCGCCACGCCGGCGCGATCCGAATCGACCACGCCTTCCAGCTCGCCCGGCTGTTCCTGATCCCGCTGGGCGCCGGCGCCCAGGCCGGCGCCTACGTGGCGATGCCGTTCGAGCCGATGCTGGCGGTGCTGCGGCTGGAGAGCCACCGCAACAAGTGCCTCGTCATCGCGGAGGATCTCGGAACCGCCCCGGAGGGCTTCTCCGACGCGCTGATGCGGGCCGGGGTGCTCAGCTACCGGATCCTCGCCTTCGAGCGCGAGGGCGACGGACGGTTCAAGCCGCCCGCGGCCTACCCGCGGGACGCGCTCACCGCCATCACCACCCACGACCTGCCGACCTTCGTCGGTTGGTGGCGCGGGGTCGACACCGACACCCGCCAGTCGCTGGGTCTCTACGACCAGGAGCGGGCCGAGGCCGAGCGGGGCGAGCGGGTGGTGGAGCGCCGCCGCCTCGCCGAGGCGCTGGCGGCCGAGCAGCTCATCCCCTCCGCCGAGCCCCCGGACGCCGCGCCGTTCGAGGCCGCCGCCCGCTATCTCGCCCGGGCCCCCGCGATGCTCACGGCCGTCCAGTACGAGGACGTGGTCTCGGAACTCGCCCAGGCCAACGTCCCGGGCTCGACCGAGGGCTACCCGAACTGGCGGCGCAAGCTCGACCGGGACCTGGCCGACATCGCCGCCCCCGGCGGGCCGCTGGCGAAGCTCGCGGCCGCCCTCTCGGCCGAGGCGCGGGGCCCGCGCTCGGGCGCCGCGCGGCTCGCCGCGCCGCCGCCGCGCGCGACCTACCGGCTGCAGTTCCACAAGGACTTCACCTTCGCGGATGCGGGGAAGATCATCCCGTACCTGCACCGGCTCGGGATCAGCCACGTCTACGCCTCGCCGCTCCAGAAGGCGCGGCCCGGCTCGACCCACGGCTACGACATCGTCGACCACGGCGCGATCAACCCGGAACTCGGCGGCGAGGAGGGCTTCATCGCGCTCTCCGAGACGCTCCACGCCCACGGGATGAAGCTGCTGCTCGACATCGTCCCGAACCACATGGGCGTCGGCGGGTCCGACAATCCGTGGTGGCTGTCGGTGCTCGAGTGGGGCTCCCTGTCGCCCTTCGCCGACGCCTTCGACATCGACTGGCAGCGGCTCGGCGCCGGGCGCAACCTCGTGATCCCGTTCCTCGGCGACCGCTACGGCGAGGCCCTGGAGAAGGGCACGCTGGAGCTGAGGTTCGACCCCGACAAGGGCGCCTTCAGCGTCTGGCACTACGAGCACCAGCTGCCGATCCGCCCCTTGAGCTACCCGACCATCCTCAACCGGGTGATCGCCGCCATCGGGGCCGTGGACGACGACACCACCGCGGAGCTGCTCGCCATCTCCGAGCGGCTGCGGGCCATGGCGATCGACACCGACGAGACCCGCCGCAAGACCTTCCCCGAGGAGGCCGAGGGGCTGAAGCGCCGGCTCGCCGAGATCTACGGCGTGTCGCCGCTGATCCAGGAGGCCACCGCCAGCACCCTGGCGCTGCTCAACGGCTTCAAGGGCCGCCCGGACAGCTTCGGGCCGCTGCACCGGCTCTTGGAGGCCCAGGCCTACCGGCTCGCCCACTGGCGGGTGGCCTCGAGCGACATCAACTACCGCCGCTTCTTCGACGTGAACTCGCTCGCCGGCCTGCGGGTCGAGCTGTCCGACATCTTCCACCGCTCCCACGAGACCGTGTTCCGGCACGTCCGCGAGGGCCGGATCGACGGGCTGCGCATCGACCACATCGACGGCCTCGCCGACCCGCTGGGCTACGCGCGGGCGCTGCAGGCGGCGGTCGGCCCCGGCTTCTACGTGGTGGTGGAGAAGATCCTGGAGCCGGGGGAGCGGCTGCGGCCCTGGCCGGTGGCCGGGACCACGGGCTACGACGTGCTCAACCAGCTCGACGGGATCCTGGTCGACAAGGGAAAGCGCGCGAAGATCGAGCGGCTCTACACCTGGGCCACGGGCTTCGACGAGCCCTACGGCTTCCAGCTCCGCGCCGCCAAGGCCGAGATCCTCGAGATCAGCTTCGCGAGCGAATTGGAGGTGCTGACCACCGACCTCAAGGAGGTCGCCGACGCCGACCGGCGCACCCGCGACTTCACCGTCAACGCCCTGCGCCGGGCGCTGATCGAGATCATCGCGCGCTTCCCGACCTACCGGAGCTACCTGCCGCCGGATCTGGAGGAGGGCGAGGTCGAGCCCGAGGACGTGCGCCTGATCGAGGGCGCCGTCGCGAAGGCCAAGCGCTGGTCGAGCCTGCCCGACCGCTCGGTCCACGACTTCGCCGCCGACGTCCTGCTCGGGCGGGTCGAGACGGCGGGCCCGGGCCGGCCCGACCCGCGGGTGGTCCTGCGCTTCCGCCGCCGGTTCCAGCAGCTCACCGGCCCGGTCATGGCCAAGAGCCTGGAGGACACGCTGTTCTACCGCTACGCCTGTCTCCTCGGCCTCAACGAGGTCGGCGGCGACCCGGGCGAGTACGGCATCGACGCGGAGCATTTCCACGACCTGCAGATCGCCCGCGCCCGGGACTGGCCGAGCGCCATGATCACCACGGCGACCCACGACACCAAGCGCGGCGAGGATGCCCGCACACGGCTGCTCGCCCTCTCGGAGATCCCCGAGGAATGGGCCAAGGCCTGGGACCTGTGGCAGCGGGTCGCCGGCCCGCACCTCGCCCGGATCGACGGCGAGCCGGCCCCCGACGCCAACGACCAGTGGATGTTCTTTCAAGGAATCCTGGGCGCCTGGCCCCTGGAGCTTCTGGAGCGGGACGAGGCCGGGGCGATCGAGGATTTCCGCGACCGGCTGATCGCCTACGGCGAGAAGGCCATGCGCGAGGGCAAGCGCCGGTCGAGCTGGGTCAACGTCGACGAGGTCTACGAGGGCGCGGTCCGGAAGCTGTTCACGGCGCTGATCGCCCCGGGCTCGGACTTCCTGCGCGAACTCCGGCCCTTCGCCCGGCGGCTCGCCCATCTCGGCATGCTGGCGAGCCTCGGCCGGACGGTCCTGAAATGCACCCTGCCGGGCCTGCCCGACACCTACCAGGGCACGGAGGTCTGGGACTTCTCCTTCGTCGATCCCGACAACCGCCGCCCGGTGGACTACCCGGCCCTGGAGCGGATGCTGGAAGAGGGCGGGGCGCCCGCCGAGCTGCTGGGCCACTGGCCGGACGGGCGGGTCAAGCAGGCGACGCTGACGCGGCTGCTCGCCGAGCGGGCCGAGCGCCCGGACTTCTACGCGAGCGCCGCCTACGAGCCCGTCGCGGCGACCGGCGCACGGGCCGACCACGTCATCGCCTACCGGCGGACCGATCCCGTCCAGGAAGGCGGCGACCTGTTCGTGGCGGTGCCGCGGCTGGTGGCGGGCTCCGTCGGCGAGGCCGTCTGGTCGGGCGAGGCCTTCGCGGGCACCCGGGTCGATCTCGGGGCCGGCAGCCGCTGGCGGGACCTCGCCTCGGGACGGGTGGTCGAGGGGGAGGGGGCCGATCTCGGGATCCTCCTGCGCGACCTGCCCTACGCGGTGCTGCGGCGGGAACCGTGACCGCGCCGTCGTCGCGCGCGCAGCGACGCGACCCAGGGCAGCGCGACGTTCGCGGACGTGGCGCTGCTGGATCTCTGCGCTGCGCTCGCAGAGACGGGGGCGATCCGGGCAGTTCATTCGATGCCGCCGCCGCGGCCTTGTCACGCGCGTCTGCTGAGACACGTCGGACCGGATCGCGAGGCACGCCCGCGCGGTTCGGGCGTTACGACACTGGGAACGGGAGCCGAGAGGCAGCATGAACGCACCGACCAAAGCCGCTGCGACGTCCGGGGCCGAGGCCGTCCTGCCGGCCGCGCTGGCGCCCCGGGCCGAGGGGCCGCGGATCTACAACCTGTTCCCGCTCCTGGTCGGGCGCGTCTCGGACTGGACCGCCGAGCTGCCGCGGATCGCCGCGCTCGGCTTCGACTGGGTCTACCTCAACCCGTTCCACCAGACCGGCGGCTCCCGGAGCCTCTACGCGGTGGCCGACCCGGACCGCCTCGACGAGCGGTTCCGCGATCCCGACGGCACGCCCGACGACGAGCAGATCCGCCGCTTCTGCACCGCCGCCGAGGCGCTGGGCCTGTCGGTGATGACCGACCTCGTGATCAACCACACCGCCGACAACGCGCGGCTCGCCACCGAGCGGCCCGACCTGTTCATGAAGGAGCCCGACGGCTCGATCATGCACCCGGCCGCCGTCGATCCGGACGACCCGTCGATCCGCACCGTCTGGGGCGACCTCGCCGAGCTCGACTACCACACCCCCTCCGCCCGGGACGAGCTGACCCGGATCTGGGGCGCCTACGTGGCGCATCTCCAGAGCCTCGGCGCGAAGGGCTTCCGGTGCGACGCCGCCTACAAGGTGCCGCCGGAGACGTGGCGCGTCCTGATCGGGCAGGCCAAGAGCCGAGATCCCGCCTGCCTGTTCGCCGCCGAGACCCTCGGCTGCACCTTCGAGGAGGCCCGGGCCACGGCCGGCGCCGGCTTCGACTACCTGTTCAACTCCTTCGCGTGGTGGGACCTGAGGAAGCCCTGGGCGCTCGAGCAGTACGAGCGCCTGCGGGTGCTGGCCCCCTCCATCGCCTTCCCCGAGAACCACGACATGAAGCGGCTCGCCGCCGAGATCGGCGGCGGCCCGGACGCGGTGGCGGCGCATCTGCGCACCCGCTACGCGCTCGCCGCCTTCTTCTCGGCGGGCGTGCTGATGCCGATCGGCTACGAGTGGGGCTACCGCCGGGCGCTGCACGTGGTCGAGACCACCCCGGGCGACCGCGAGAACGAGACCGGCATCGACATCTCCGCGTCCATCCGGGCCATCAACGCCCTGCGGGCGGAGCTGCCGGCCGCCAATGTCGAGGGCGCGCAGATCCGCATCTCGTCCCCCGACAGCGATCTGGTGGCGCTCGCCCGCTTCGACACCGGGCACCCGGCCTCGGCGCGGCACGGGCTGATCGTGCTCTACAACCCGACCGACAGGCCGGTGCCGGTCGAGGCCGGCGCGCTCATCGCCCGCACCGGCGGGATGCTGGGCGCCTTCGTCGACCGGACCCCGGAGGCCGAGCCGATCGCGTTCCATCCCGGCAGCGCCATCGACCTGATGCCGGGCGAGCTGCGCATCCTCGCGGCCACCGCCCAGGAAGTCGCCCGGTTCCCCGAGCGCGGGGCGCCGGACGGGGAGGGGCGGGTCGTGATCGAGGCCGTGGCGCCTGAGATCGACGGCGGCCGCTCGCCGGTGAAGCGGATCGTCGGCGAGTCCCTGCGGGTCGAGGCCGACATCTTCTCCGACGGCCACGAGATCATCGACGCCGCGATCCTGTCGCGGGTCGCCGGCAGCGACGCGTGGCGCGAGGACCCGATGGTCTTCGTCGACAACGACCGCTGGGCCGGGCAATTCCCCCTGGAGCGGAACGCCCGCTACGAGTTCACCCTGATCGCGTGGCGCGACGCCTTCTCGTCCTGGGTGCGCGACACCCTCAAGAAGCACGCCGCCGGCGTCGATGTCCGCCTGGAGACGATCGAGGGCGTGGCGCTGGTCGGGACCGCCGCCTCGCTGGCCCGGACCCGGGGCGGCCGCGACGCCGACCGGCTCGCCGCGCTCGTCGCCGCGCTCGCCGCCGAGGAGACCGGCTCGGCCGCCCAGCTCGACCGGATCCTCCAGCCCGACGCGTCGAGCCTCGTGCGCCGCAACGCCGAGCGGGTGAACCTGACCCGCTATCCCGTGACCCTGCCGGTGATCGCCGACCGCCTCGCGGCCCGGTTCTCCGCCTGGTACGAGATCTTCCCGCGCTCGCAGTCGATGGACGTCAACCGCCACGGCACCTTCGACGACGTCATCCGGCGCCTGCCCGAGATCCGCGAACTCGGCTTCGACGTCCTCTATTTCACGCCGATCCACCCCGTGGGCCGCACCAACCGCAAGGGGAAGAACAACACCCTCAAGGCCGAGCCCGGCGACGTCGGTTCGGTCTACGCGGTGGGCGCGGAGGAGGGCGGCCACGAGGCCGTGCATCCCGAGCTGGGCACGCTCGCGGATTTCGAGCGGCTGGTCGCGGCGAGCCACGCCTACGGGATGGAGATCGCCCTCGACTTCGCGATCCAGTGCTCGCCGGACCATCCCTGGATCAAGAACCACCCGGAATGGTTCGAGTGGCGCCCCGACGGCACGCTGAAATTCGCCGAGAATCCGCCGAAGAAGTACGAGGACATCTCGAACGTCCACTTCTACGGGGGGGCCCTGCCCTCGCTCTGGATCGAGCTGCGCGACATCCTGCTCGGCTGGTGCGCGCGGGGCGTGCGCATCTTCCGGGTCGACAACCCGCACACCAAGCCGATCCCGTTCTGGGAATGGGTGATCGGCGAGGTCAACGGCCGCTACCCGGACGCGATCTTCCTCGCCGAGGCCTTCACCCGCCCGAAGATGATGAAGAAGCTCGCCAAGGCCGGCTACCAGCAGAGCTACACCTACTTCACGTGGCGCAACACCAAGCAGGAGCTCACCGACTACGCCCTGGAGCTGGCCGGCGAGATGGGCGAGTACTACCGCCCCAACTTCTTCGCCAACACGCCCGACATCAATCCCTACTTCCTCCAGACCAGCGGGCGCGCGGGCTTCGTCATCCGCGGCACGCTCGCCGCGACCCTCTCGTCGGTCTACGGCATCTACAACGGCTTCGAGCTGTGCGAGGCGGCGCCGTACCCGGGCAAGGAGGAGTATCTCAACTCCGAGAAATACGAGCTGAAGGCCTGGGACTACGACCGGCCGGGCAACATCCGCGAGCACATCGTCAAGTTGAACAGGATCCGGCGCGAGAACCCCGCCCTCTGGGACTTCCGCAACGTCACCTTCACGGGCGCCTGGAACGACGCCATCATCGCCTACGCCAAGGCGACGCCGGAGCGCGACAACTGCGTCTTCACCATGGTCAACCTCGACCCGAAGAACCGCCAGGAATGCACCTACGAGGTGCCGCTCTGGCTGTTCGGTCTGCCCGATGACGGCGCCGTCGAGGTCGAGGACCTGCTGCAGGGCTACCGGTTCGAGCTGCGCGGCAAGACCCACCGCATCGCCCTCGATCCGGCCGAGCGATCCTGCGTGATCTGGCGCCTCCGGGCGCCGCGGCGGGTTGCGGGCTGAGGCCGCCCGTGGCACTCGACCCTCCGGCACGCGGCCATGGCCGTTGAATCCGGCGGCGGGCCTGCCCGTCGCCACCCCCCGCACCCGCGCGGCGGCCCCCCGCCCGCGCCCCGGCCGGTCACCGCGCCGGTCCCGTCCGATCCGACCGATGAGGCAGCGACGCGATGATCGATCGCAGCGACCCGCAATGGTACCGTGACGCCATCATCTACCAGATCCACGTCAAGTCGTTCTTCGACTCGAACAACGACGGGATCGGGGATTTCGTGGGCCTGACCCAGCGCCTCGACTACGTGCGCGACCTCGGCGTCACGGCGATCTGGCTGATGCCGTTCTACCCCTCGCCCCTGCGCGACGACGGCTACGACATCGCCGATTACCGGGACATCAACCCGTCCTACGGGACCATGGAGGACTTCAAGGCCTTCGTGGAGGCGGCGCACGAGCGCGGCCTGCGGGTCATCACCGAGCTCGTCATCAACCACACCAGCGACCAGCATCCCTGGTTCCAGGCCGCCCGCGAGGCGCCGCCCGGCTCGCCGGAGCGCAACTTCTACGTCTGGTCGGACACCGACGAGCCGTACAAGGACACACGCATCATCTTCCTCGACACCGAGGCGTCGAACTGGACCTGGGACCCGGTCGCCAAGCAGTATTTCTGGCACCGGTTCTACAGCCACCAGCCGGACCTGAACTTCGACAACCCGGCCGTGCTGGAGGCCGTGATCGAGGTGATGCGCTACTGGCTCGACATGGGCGTCGACGGGCTGCGGCTCGACGCGATCCCCTACCTGATCGAGCGCGACGGCACGAACTGCGAGAACCTCGCCGAGACCCACGAGGTCATCAAGAAGATCCGCGCCGCGCTGGACGCCGAGTATCCGGACCGGATGCTGCTCGCCGAGGCCAACCAGTGGCCGGAGGAGACCGCCCAGTACTTCGGCGACGGCGACGAGTGCCACATGGCGTTCCACTTCCCGCTGATGCCGCGGATGTACATGGCGATCGCCCGGGAGGACCGGCACCCGATCACCGACATCATGCGCCAGACCCCGGAGATCCCCGAGGGCTGCCAGTGGGCCATCTTCCTGCGCAACCACGACGAGCTGACGCTCGAGATGGTCACGGCCGAGGAGCGTGACTACCTCTGGTCGTTCTACGCCGCCGAGCGGCGGGCCCGGATCAACCTCGGCATCCGCCGCCGCCTCGCGCCGCTCCTCGAGAACGACCGGCGCAAGATCGAATTGATGAAGTCCCTCGTCCTGTCGATGCCCGGCACGCCGGTGCTCTACTACGGCGACGAGGTCGGCATGGGCGACAACATCTATCTCGGCGACCGCGACGGCGTGCGCACGCCGATGCAGTGGAGCCCCGACCGCAACGGCGGCTTCTCCCGGGCGAACCCGCAGAAGCTGTTCCTGCCGGCGATCCAAGACCCGATCTACGGCTTCGACGCCATCAACGTCGAGGCGCAGACCCAGGCCCAGACGAGCCTCCTGAACTGGACGCGGCGCATGATCGCGATCCGCAACAACAGCGTCGCGCTGGGACGCGGCACGATCCAGTTCCTGTACCCGTCGAACCGCAAGGTCCTGGCCTGGATCCGCGAGCACGAGGACGAGCGGATCCTGTGCGTGGCGAACCTGTCGCGGGCGCCGCAGGCGGTGCAGCTCGACCTGTCGGAACTGCGCACCGCGGTGCCGATCGAGCTCACCGGCGGCACCGAGTTCCCGCCGATCGGCGACCTGCCCTACCTGCTGACCCTGCCGTCCTACGGCTTCTACTGGTTCAGCTTGAGCGCCGCGCGCTCCGGGGTGGTCGGCCCGCAGCAGGAGCCGCCGGAGCTGTTCACCCTGGTGCTCACCGGCGGGATCGAGACCCTGATGAGCGGGCGCGAGCGCGTCGCCTTCGAGCGCACCGTGGTGCCGCCGTTCCTGACGAGCCGGCGCTGGTTCGGCGCCAAGGGCTCGCGGATCAAGGCCACGAAGGTCGTCGACTGCGCCGCCCTGAAGGACGTCGACGGCAGCGCGCGCTTCCTGCTGCCGCGGCTGCAGGTGCAGCTCGCCAGCGGCGAGACCCAGGAATACTTCGTGCCCGTGGGCGTCGAGGAGGGCCGCGAGGACGAGACCCTCATGCCCTTCGCGGTGGCGCGGGTGCGCCGGGGACCGCGCACCGGCCTGCTCTACGGCGCGGCCGGCTCCAACGACTTCGCCGCCTGCCTGATCGACGACATGCGGCAGGCCCGCGAGATCCCCACGGAGACCGGGCGACTCGTCTTCGCCGTCACCTCGGCCTTCGACCCGGACGTCACGGTCGACGTGGCCGACATCCGCCGGCTCTCGGGCGAGCAGAGCAACACCTCGATCGCCATCGGCTCGAAGATGATGCTCAAGCTGCTGCGCCGCCTGCAGCCGGGCCTGCACCCCGAGATCGAGGTCGGGCGCTTCCTCACCGAGCAGGCGGGCTTCTCCAACACCCCGGCCCTGCTCGGCACCCTGGAGCATGTCGCCGAGGACGGCACCCGCACGGCCCTCGCGGTCCTGCAGAAGTTCGTCATGAACCAGGGCGACGCCTGGACCCTGATGCTGGAGGGCCTGCGCCGGGACTTCGAGACCGTGGTGCTGACCCCGGAGAGCGAGGCCGCGACCCCCGAGGAGGCGTTCCAGGCCCACCGGCCCTGGGCCGACCTGCTGGGCCGGCGCACCGCCGAGCTGCACGCGGCGCTCGCCATCGAGACCGACGACCCGGCCTTCGCGGCCGAGCCGTTCACCGGGGACGACCTCGCCGTGCTGGCGCGCGACGCCCGCCACCAGGCCGAGCGCGCCTTCCGGGCGCTCAAGGGCCTCGCCGACCGGGGCCTCGACGCCGGCAAGCCGGCCTGCGCGGAGCTCGGCCGGCGCCGGGGCGAGGTCGAGGCGCTGATCGGGTCGCTCACCGCCGCGCCGGTCCGGGGCGCCCACAAGACCCGCATCCACGGCGACTACCACCTGGGCCAGGTGCTGGTCGCCGAGAACGACCTGATCATCGTCGACTTCGAGGGCGAGCCCTCGCGCCCGGCCGACGAGCGCCGGGCCAAGTCGATGCCCCTGCGGGACGTCGCCGGGCTGATGCGCTCCTTCGCGTACGGCGCCGAGACGGTGATCCGGGAGATCACCGCGCGGTTCGCCGACTCCGAGGAGCGGGCGCGGGACGCGGCGACCGCGTGGCGCGGCATGATCGAGGCGGCGTTCCTGGCGGGCTACGAGACCGCGGTCGAGGGCTCCCGGGCGGCGGTGACCGACGCGGATTCCAGGGCCCGGCTGCTGCGCCTCTGCCTGCTGACCAAGGCCCTCTACGAGGTCGACTACGAGGCCAACAACCGGCCGGACTGGATCGAAATCCCCGCCCGTGGGGTTCTCACCATTCTGGACACGGACGGACACGAGCCCGGAGCATCTGAATGACGGCGATCGACGAGACCTTCGCAACGCGGGTCGACCCGGAGGGGGCGACGGCGCGGTCCGCGGATGTCCCGGGCTCCGGCGCCGCGCAGCCGCCGAGCGTCCACCCGGACGCGATCGCCGCGCTGATGGCGGCCAATCACGGCGACCCCTTCGCGGTGCTCGGCCCCCACCGCGTCGGGCCCAGGGCCTGGGAGGTGCGCGCCGTGCTGCCCGAGGCGCGGGCCGCCACCCTGGTCATGGACGGCCGCACCGCGCCGTTCGAGAAGCGCCATCCGGACGGGTTCTGGGTCGCCCGGGTCGAGGGCGAGCACCGGCCGCTCTACGAGATCGAGGTCGAGTCCTGGGACGGCGCCAAGCGCCGCCGCTACGATCCCTACGGCTTCGGCTCCTCGATCGAGCAGTACGACGTGGCGGCGCTCCGCGAGGTCGGCACCAACCTCGTCTACCGGATGCTCGGCGCCCAGTCGGGTCAGCTCGACGGCATCGACGGTTTCCGCTTCGCCGTCTGGGCGCCCAACGCCCGCAAGGTCAGCGTCGTCGGCGACTTCAACGACTGGGACGGGCGGCGCCACCCGATGCGCCTCTGGCAGGACGGCGGCATCTGGGAGCTGTTCGTGCCGGGCCTCAAGGCCGGGGTCCGCTACAAGTTCGAGATCCGCGGCCCCGACGGGTCCCTGGTGCCCCTCAAGGCCGACCCGGTCGCCTTCGCGGCCCAGCACCCGCCGGAGACCGCCTCGGTCACCCACGGGTCGGGCGACTTCGACTGGCGCGATTCCGGCTGGATGAGCACCCGCGGCGCCAAGGACCCGCGCCACGCGGCGATCTCGGTCTACGAGGTCCATCTCGGTTCCTGGGCGCGGGTGCCCGAGGAGGGGAACCGCTACCTGACCTACCGGGAGCTCGCCGAGCGGCTGATCCCCTACGTGAAGGATCTGGGCTTCACCCATATCGAGATGCTGCCGATCACCGAGTTCCCGTTCGACGGGTCCTGGGGCTACCAGCCGGTCTCGCTGTTCGCGCCGACGAGCCGCTTCGGCACGCCCGAGGATTTCGCGGCCTTCGTGGACGCGGCCCACGCGGCCGGCATCGGCGTGCTGCTCGACTGGGTGCCGGGCCACTTCCCCCTCGACGCCCACGGGCTCGGCCTGTTCGACGGCACGCACCTCTACGAGCACGCCGACCCGCGCCAGGGCTTCCACCAGGACTGGGGCACCTACATCTACAATTTCGGGCGCACCGAGGTCGCGACGTTCCTCGCCGCCAACGCCCGGTTCTGGCTGGAGCACTACCACCTCGACGGCCTGCGCGTGGACGCCGTCGCGTCGATGCTCTACCTCGACTACTCGCGCCGCCAGGGCGAGTGGATCCCGAACCGCTACGGCGGCAACGAGAACCTCGACGCCATCGACTTCCTGCGCAAGACCAACGAGGCGACCTACAGCCACGCCCCGGGGACGATCACGGTCGCGGAGGAATCGACCTCCTGGCCGGGCGTCTCGCACCCGACCTACACGGGCGGCCTGGGCTTCGGCTTCAAGTGGAACATGGGCTGGATGCACGACACCCTGCATTTCATGCAGGAGGATCCGATCCACCGCCGCTACCACCACCACAACCTGACCTTCGGGCTGCTCTACGCCTTCTCGGAGAATTTCATCCTGCCGCTGTCCCACGACGAGGTCGTGCACGGGAAGGGCTCGCTGCTCGGCAAGATGCCGGGCGACCGCTGGCAGAAATTCGCGAATCTCCGGGCCTATTACGGCTTCATGTGGGGGCATCCCGGCAAGAAGCTGCTGTTCATGGGCGGCGAGTTCGGCCAGGAGCGGGAGTGGAACCACGACAACAGCCTGGACTGGCACCTGCTGGAGGATCCCCTGCACAAGGGCGTCCAGAGCGTGATCCGCGACCTGAACCGGCTCTACGTGTCGACGCCGGCCCTCTACAGCCGCGACGTCGAGCACACCGGCTTCCAGTGGCTGGTGGCCGACGACCAGGACAACAGCGTCATCGCCTGGGCCCGCAAGGGCGCGCAGTCCGGCGAGGTCGCCATCGTGGTGTCGAACTTCACGCCGGTGCCGCGGGAGGGCTACCGGATCGGCGTGCCGCAGGCGGGCTTCTACCGCGAGGCGTTCAACTCGGATGCCGGGGTCTACGGTGGCTCCAACCTGGGCAACCAGGGTGGGCGCCATACCGACGATCAGGCGAGCCACGGCCAGAAGCAGAGCCTGTCGCTGACCCTGCCGCCGCTGGCGACGATGATCTTCCTGCTGGAGGGGTGAGCCCCTCGTCCCGCCCGCGGGGTGCGCCCCCCGCGGGCCACGCGCGGCGAAGCCGGAGCGCGGGTGCGGGCGCGGCGGCACGGCAGGGTGCGGCTCGGATCCCCTCTCCCGCGCGGGAGACAGGGCGCGTCGCGCTCCGCCATCCCGGCCCGATGTGCAGCCTACGTCGACCCTACGCCGCCCGCCAGCGCAGTCCCACGCTGTTGCCGATGGCGCGGCCGTACAGGCCCGCGTAGTTGTCGGCGGCCTGATCCCAGCCGAAGCGGGCCGCCATGGCCCGCCGCCGCATGGCGTTGAGGCGCTTCTTCTGGCCGAAGGCCTCCAGCGCCCGGCGGACCGCCGCCCCGAAGGACGCGGCCGAGGCCTCCCCGAAGGTGAAGCCCGTCACGCCGTCCTCGACCGTGTCGGCGAGGCCCCCGGTCCGCCGCACGATCGGCAGGGAGCCGAAGCGCTGCGCGTACATCTGGGCGAGGCCGCAGGGCTCGAAGCGCGAGGGCATCAGCAGGAAATCGCTGCCGGCGAACATCCGCCGGGCCTGCGCCTCCTCGAAGCCGACATGCACGCCGACCGCGTCGGGATGGCGCTTGGCCAAGCCCCGGAGCGCCTGCTCGAACCGGCCCTCGCCCTGGCCGATCACCACCAGCTGGCCGCCCCCGGCCACGATGGTCTCGGCCGCCTGCAGGCTCAGGTCGATGCCCTTCTGGTGCACGAGGCGCGACACGATCGCGAAGAGCGGCCCGCGGGAGACCGCGAGGCCGAACTGCCGGCGCACCGCCTCGGCATTGGCGCGCTTGCCCTTCCAGTCGTCGATCTCGAACCGCGTGGCGAGGTGCGGGTCGGTGGTCGGATCCCAGGTCTCGTCGATGCCGTTGAGGATGCCGGCGAGCCGGCCCTGTCCGGCGCGGGTGCGCAGGAGCCCGTCGAGGCCGCAGCCCAGCTCGGGCGTCTGGATCTCCCGGGCGTAGGTCTCGCTCACCGTGGTGACCTGCGAGGCGTAGAAGATGCCGGCCTTGAGGAAGGAGAGCTGCCCGTAGAACTCCGCGCCGTCGACTTGGAAGGCCGAGTCCGGCACGCCGAGCCGGGGCAGGGCGTCCCGGGGGAACAGGCCCTGGTAGGCGAGGTTGTGGATCGTCAGCACGCTCGGGACCCGCCGGCCGCGCCACGCGAGATAGGCCGGGGCCAGGGCCGCCTGCCAGTCGTTGAGGTGCAGGAGGTCGGCCGCCCAGTCGGGATCGGCGCCCGTGGCGAGGTCCGCCGCCGCGAGGCTGAGGCGGGCGAAGCGCAGGTCGTTGTCGCCGAAATCGCCGTGCTGGTCGCCGTAGGGCGTGCCGTCGCGCTCGTAGAGGTCGGGGCTGAGCAGGACGTAGATGCGCAGGCCGTCGGCCGCCTCGACCAGGCCGAGGTCGCAGGCCGGGATGCCCGCGAATCCCTCGAGGCGGGCGACGACCGGGATCTCCGGGAAGGCGGCGCGGACCTGCCGGTAGCCCGGGATCAGGACGCGGATGTCGTAGTGCGGGACCAGGGCCCGGGGCAGGGCGGCCGAGACCTCCCCGAGGCCGCCGGTCTTCACGAAATCCGCCATCTCGGGCGTCGCGTAGAGGATGCGGCGGCGCAGCGAGGCCGGCCGGGCCGGAACCGGTACGGGACCGGCGCCGTTCCCCTCGCCGGACGACCACTCGGCGAAGGAACCACCACGGCGCGCATCGAGCATCAGCATTGATCCTGGCCGGGCGGAATGCCCCGGTCTGGCAGTCGACCGGGCAGGCACGGCTGTCACGATCTCAACCACGGCCAATGCTCCTTCGCCGCGACGGTTCCGTTGCGACGCACAAAATAGGCCACCGTGGTGATTAAGCGTCACTTACCTATGTGGCATCGCAGCGAGAAATCGCGCCGCCGAGGCAGATTTCGGCCGCTGGATACGGCGCTCCGGCCGGGGACGACGGCGCCGGGCCCCGCCCGGCGGGCTCGGCCGAGCGACCCCGCCCGACAGGCGGCGCGCGCCGGGCACCCGGTTCGGTTCCCGGACTGACGCGCCGGGGCCGGGCGCCGGCTCGCCTCACCCGGCGCGGCGCAGGATCACCCCCTCGGCGGGCTCGAGCGCGAGGGTCAGGCCGGCCGGCTCGCCCGCGCGCCCCGGGCGGGTCGAGAGCAGCACGGTCCAGGCCCCCTCGGGCAGCGGCAGGTCCTGCGACGCCGCGCCGAAGTTCAGGAGCACCCGCAGGACGGCCCCGTCGGCGAAGCGCTCGTAGGCGAACACCTCGGCGATCCCCAGCGGCACCTCCCGGTAGCCGCCCACGGCGAGCGCCGCGTGGTCGCGGCGCAGGGCGAGCAGCCGCCGGTGCAGCGTGAGCATCGAGCCCGGGTCCGAGCGCTGGTTCTCGACGTTGCAGGTTGCCCAATCCGCCGCCAGCGGCAGCCAGGGCTCGGCCGTGGAGAACCCCGCCTGGGGATTGTCGTCCCACTGCATCGGCGTGCGCTCCGGGTCGCGGCCGTGTCCCGGCTCGTTGTGCTCCCAGGGATCCCGGGCGCGGTCCGGAGGAATCGGCACGTGGCCGAGCCCGATCTCGTCGCCGTAATAGAGGGTCGGCGTGCCCCGCAGGGTCAGCAGCAGCATCGCGGCGATGCGGGCCTGCGCCGGACCGACCCGGGCGGCGATGCGCGGCTGGTCGTGGTTGCCCAGCACCCAGTTCGGCCAGCCGCCCTCGGGCAGGGCCGCCTCGTACTGCGCCACGAGGTCGGCCACCGCGTCGGCCCGCCAGGGCGTCTGGATCAGCTGGAAATTGAACGGCAGGTCGGCGCCGGTGAGGTCCGGACCGTAATAGGCGACGAGCCGCTCCACCGGCAGGTAGATCTCGCCGATCAGCACCCGCTCGCCGTACTGGCGCAGCACCGCCCGCATCCCGGCGATCACGTCGAAGATCTCGGGCCGGTCGGCGGAGTAGACCTGGGTGAAACGGTTGATCTCGGGCGAGCCCGGCGCGTAGTCGGGATTGGCCGGGTTGTCGCGGAAACCCGCGTCCTTCATCAGGTGCCAGATCACGTCGACCCGGAACCCGTCGACCCCGCGCTCCAGCCAGAAGCGGAGCACGTCGTGCATGGCCGCCCGCACGGCGGGGTTGCGCCAGTTCAGGTCCGGCTGCTCGGCCAGGAAGGCGTGGTAGTAGTACTGGCCGGTGGCCTCATCCAGCGTCCAGGCCGGGCCGCCGAAATTCGACAGCCAGTTGTTGGGCGGGCCGCCGCCGGGCGCCGGGTCGCGCCAGATGTACCAGTCCCGCTTCGGGCTCGCGCGCGACGACCGGCTCTCGGCGAACCAGGGATGGGCGATCGAGGAGTGGTTCGGCACGAAGTCGAGGATCACCTTCAGCCGGCGCCGATGGGCCTCCGCCACGAGGGCGTCGAAATCGGCCAGCGTGCCGAACAGCGGGTCGATCCCGCAGTAATCCGCCACGTCGTAGCCGAAATCCGCCATGGGCGAGGGGTAGACCGGCGAGATCCACACGGCGTCGACCCCCAGCCATGCGAGGTAGTCCAGCCGCGCCGTGATGCCCGGCAGGTCGCCGACGCCGTCGCCGTTCGTGTCCTGAAAGGACCGCGGGTAGACCTGATAGACGGTCCCGCGCTTCCACCAGACGGTGTCGGTCATGCTGCGCCCCTCGCATCGGCGGCCCACGCTTAACCGCTGACCCGCGCGCTGGCGACCGGCGATGGATGCGCTCAGAGCGCGCGCCGCGCGCGGAACGCCGCGGCGCAGCGTCGCCGAGGGAATGGCTGCGGCCCGCAAAACCTGTGCGCATGCCCCTCACGCAGGGCGACGGCGCGCGGCTGTGTCTGGAATGTCACGCCGCCGTGCCATATCTGCTCCGGCGTGCCCGTGCGCTCCGCCGGAGCGGCGCTGCCACGACTTCGCCGGAAGCCGACCGCATCGTCGGACGCTTCGGGGCACGGATCGCCCGTCCGTTCATGCGGCGGCAATCCATCAAAAGAGATAATCCGCCCACGATACCCCCGGCGCTAGAATCCGGGGCGACGACTTTGGGGGACCCGCACGTGTTGAACGATGTTCTGACCCGGCCTGTGCCACAAGATGTCGCGCGCGACGAGCGCGACGAGCGCGCCGCCGAGGCGCCCGCCCCGGCCGCCTGGACCGCCCCGGTGCTGTCCGGCAGCGGCGACGCGGTGGTGGACCTGCGCGAGGCGATCCGCGCCAAGCTCACCTTCGCGCTGGGCCGCACGCCCGAGACCGCCCGCCCGCGCGACTGGTTCGCCGCGACCGCGCTGGCCCTGCGCGAGCGGATCGTGGCCGCCGCGCTGGCCTCGGAGCGCGGCGTGCCGAACAAGCGCGTCTACTACCTGTCGCTGGAATTCCTGATCGGCCGGCTGATGTCGGACGCGCTGAACAATCTCGGCCTCACCGAGACGACCCGCAGCGCGCTCCGGGAGCTCGGGATCGATCTCGACGCCGTGCAGGAGGCCGAGCCGGACGCGGCTCTGGGCAACGGCGGCCTCGGGCGGCTCGCCGCCTGCTTCATGGAGAGCATGGCCAGCATCGGCATCCCGGCCATGGGCTACGGCATCCGCTACGACCACGGCCTGTTCCGCCAGTCCTTCGAGGACGGCTGGCAGCGCGAGGCGCCGGAGACCTGGCTCGCCGAGGGCAACCCCTGGGAATTCGCCCGGCCCGAGGCGACCTACACGATCGGCTTCGGCGGCACCGTCACGCTGTCGTCGCCGGAGGAGGGGGTGATCCGGCGCCACTGGCAGCCGGCCGAGACCGTGCGGGCGGTGGCCCACGACGTGCCGGTGGTCGGCTGGCGCGGCCGCCACGTCAACGGCCTGCGCCTGTGGAAGGCCGAGGCCGGCGAGCCGGTGGACCTCACCCGCTTCAACGGCGGCGACCACGTCGGCGCGGTGGCGGCGCGGATGCGCGCCGAGGCGATCTCGCGGGTGCTCTATCCGAGCGATTCCTCGGCCGAGGGCCAGGAGCTGCGCCTGCGCCAGGAATACTTCTTCACCGCGGCCTCGATCCAGGATCTCGTGGCCCGCCACGTGGCCGAGCGCGGCGACGTCCGGTCCCTGCCGGACCACGCGGCGATCCAGCTCAACGACACGCACCCGGCGATCGCGGTGCCGGAGCTGATGCGCGTCCTGCTCGACGGGCACGGCCTCTCCTGGGAGGACGCGTGGCACGTCACCACGCACACGCTGCACTACACGAACCACACCCTCCTGCCCGAGGCCCTGGAGACCTGGCCGGTGGAGCTGATGGAGCGGCTGCTGCCGCGCCACATGCAGATCATCTACCTGATCAACTGGATGCACCTGGAGGAGCAGGCCAAGCACGGCCGCCAGGATGCGGCCTACCTCGCGTCGATCTCGCTGATCGACGAGTCGCACGGGCGGCGGGTGCGGATGGGGCACCTCGCCTTCCACGGCGCGCGCCGGGTCAACGGCGTCTCGGCCCTGCACACCGACCTGATGCGCTCGACGGTCTTCTCCGACCTGCACGCGCTGGACCCGGACAAGATCGTCAACAAGACCAACGGCATCACCTTCCGCCGCTGGTTCCACAACGCCAATCCCGGCCTGACCCGGCTCGCGGTGGAGACCGTGGGCGCCGGCGTGCTGGACGATCCCGAGTTGCTCCGGGGCCTGGAGGCCCGCGCCGAGGATCCGGCCTTCGTGGCGCGCTACGCCGCCGTGCGCCGGGAGCGCAAGGAGGCCCTGGCGGCGCTCATCGCCGCGCGCACCGGCATCGACGTCGATCCGGCCGCGCTGTTCGACGTCCAGGTCAAGCGCATCCACGAGTACAAGCGCCAGCTCCTCAACGTGGTCGAGACGGTGGCGCTCTACCAGGCGATCAAGGCCGAGCCGCACCGGGACTGGACGCCCCGGGTGAAGATCTTCGCCGGCAAGGCGGCGCCGAGCTACGTCCAGGCCAAGCTGATCATCAAGCTCGCCTGCGACGTCGCCAAGGCGGTGAACGACGATCCCGAGGTCGCGGACCGGCTGAAGGTGGTGTTCCTGCCGAACTACTCGGTGAGCCTCGCCGAATCGATCATCCCGGCCGCCGACCTGTCCGAGCAGATCTCCACCGCCGGCATGGAGGCCTCGGGTACCGGCAACATGAAGTTCGCCCTCAACGGCGCGCTCACGGTGGGCACCCTCGACGGCGCCAACATCGAGATCCGCGACCATGTCGGGGCGGAGAACATCTTCATCTTCGGCCTGGAGGCCGACGGCGTCCGCGCCCGGCAGGCCGAGCCGGACTACGCGGCCCGGGCGATCCAGGCCTCGCCGCGGCTGGCGGCGGCGCTCGACATGATCGCCGCGGGGCGGTTCTCGCCGGAGGAGCCGGGCCGGTTCCGGCCGCTCACCGACGACCTGCGCCGGCGCGACCAGTACCTGCTCACCGCCGATTTCGACGATTACTGGCGGGTGCAGCGCGCCATCGACGCCGCGTGGCGCGACCCGCGCGGCTGGTGGGCCAAGGCGATCCGCAACACCGCCCGCATGGCGTGGTTCTCCTCCGACCGGGCGATGCGCGAGTACGCCGAGGAGATCTGGCGGGTCCGGCTCGGCTGAACCGCCGGTCGGACCGACAAACCGCCGGGGCGGGGATCGGACCGATCCCCGCCCCGCGGCCTGTCTGGTGCCCGGCGCAGGCGCTCAGGCCCCGCGGACGAGGCCGACCCGCAGCCCGACGCGGCGCAGGCCGCGCCGCAACCGGTGAAGCAGGCGGGCGGCGCGCGGGGCGAGGCCCAGTCTGCGCCGGCAGACGACGTGCGACACCCGCCCGACCCGCGGGCCCGGATCCGGCGCGCCCTTGCGCAGGGCGATGTCCGGGCGCTCCGCCGATTGCGCGAGCGTCAGCGCGCGCGCGCCCGGGAAGGTCACGCTGCGGAACATCGAGCGCGTGTAGTAGGAGAACGCGTCGTAGGCGACGAGGGCCTGTGCCCGCCCGGTCGCCGGGTCCGCGACCGTCAGCGTGCCCGCCTGCGGCCCGTAGGTCACGAGGAGCCCGATCACGTCGCGGGGGCACCCGAGGGGAACGGCGACGCCCGTGCCCTCCGGGATCTCCAGGAAGTCCAGCGGGATGCCGTTGCGGCGCAGGGCGAACCCGCAGGTCAGGCCGGGGAGGGCGCGCAGCGGCAGGGCCTCGAACCGGCCCGGCAGGGTCCGGAACCGGTCGATGTAGGCCCGGCCCGGCGGCGGCGCGCGCAGGAAGCTGTAGACCAGGGTGCCGTAGAGGTCGGCGCCCGCCGGCGTGACGTGGGTCGCGTCCTTCAGCAGGTAGGTGATGTCGCCCGCGCCCGCGGCCGCCACCGGGGCGGCGATGTCGAGATAGGGGATCCCGTAGAGGGCGCGGTACTCCGCCAGCAGGCCGGCGACGGGCTCGGCCGCGTAGTCGACGCCGCCCTGGTGGAGGTTGAGGAAGGCGACGGGCAGGTCCCGCCGGGCGGTCGCCGCGAGGATGTCGTCGAGATAGGCCCGCATCGTCGCGCCGTCGAAGTAGCGGACATTGCCGGTGAACAGCTCGAGGAGGACGCGGTCGCAGGGGAGCGCGTCCAGGATCTCGTCGATCAGGGCGGCGATGGAGGGCAGGGAATGGCCGCCCCAGCCGCTGCGGAGGAACGTGACCGGGCGGCCCTCGGCCTCGGCCAGGGCGTTGGCCCGCTCGACGTAGCCCGGCAGCTCCGTGACGCTGTAGCCGAGGCAGAGGACGCGGACCATAGGGGCTCGGATCGGGCTCAGGATCGGCCCCGTGCGGCCGGCCCGGCGCCGGTAGCAGCCGGGCGCCGCCGCGTCGAGGCGACGGCGGTCAGTCGACCACGATCGGGTAGCAGCGGGCGCCCACCGAGGCGGCGAGCACCTGCACGGCGCCGACCGTCGAGACGTCGCCCGCCACGTGGACCACGTCGGTGGCGCGCAGGCTCGGCAGGTGGGCGCTGAGCGGGCCGGAGCGCACGTCCGGCGGCCGATGGCGGCCGCGATCGGCGCAGAGCACGATCCGGCCGACGCCGGTGCGGCGCAGCCAGTCCAGGCTCTCGCGCATGTAGAGGTCCAGGGCGTCGCGGGCGCCGACGGCGAGGGCCATCTCGCGGGCGGGCTCGACGTAGCGGGCCGCCCGGGCGATCGCCCAGATCGCGCCGAAGCCGGCGCCGGCCGCCACCAGCACGAGCCGGCCGCCCCCGGGGCGGTACTGTCCCCGGCCGACGGGTCCCTTGAGCCGCACCGGCTGGTCGAGGCGGAGCCCGTCGAGGGGATCGCCCTCGGGATCGCGGGCGACGTGGAACACCGCGTCGTTGATCTCGGTGGTGCCGTCGACCCGCAGGGTCGGGGACAGCGTCCGCGTCGGCAGCCCCGCGAAGGTCACCAGCGCCTGGTGGCCGGGCTCGCCGGTCGGGCGCCGGGTCAGGGTCGCGACGATCTCGAGGATGCCGGGGCTGAGCCGGCGGATCTCCGTGACCGTCCCCTTGCGGACGGCGACGGGCGGCGGCGGCGCCTCCTCCTGGCCCTGGATCGGGGCGCCGGGGAGGGCCGGCCGCAGGGCCTCGGCCCGGGCCCGGCGGACCGGGTGCCGGCGGCCGGACGGCGCGGCGCCGCCCTGGGCCAGATTCTGGCCGGCGAGCAGGTTGCCGGGCTGCGCCTGCAGCGGCGCGATCATGCCCTCGGCCAGCGCCGCCTCCAGCGGCGTGTCGCCGGTCGAGACGCGGACCGACCGACCGTTGACGACGAGCGAGCAGCGCGCGCCCATGGCTCTCCCCCGCATGCCCTGGTGACGGATCAGCGGGCGCGGATCAGGAGCGAGTCGACCAGGGCCGCCCAGCGCTCGCGGGTCGCGCGGACATCGTCGGTCGGGGCCGATTCGGTGAGGAGCTGGCGCTGCGCCCGCAGCGACTCGACCTCCTGCCGCTGGGCCCGGAGCACCGCCTTCATCACCTGCAGCTCGGCCTCGAGGCGGGCGATCTCGTCGGCCTCGTCCCGCGCCTCCGCGTCGTCGGCGAACGTCTCGGCATACGCCTCGGCGCGCGCGTCGACGGGACGCGGGTCGCGGAGGGGCATCCGGGTCCGGACCTGCTGCTCCAGCCGGACCGGCCGGGCCATCAGGCGGCGCACGAGGTCCGAGCCGCCTGCCTGCTGGTAACGCCGTGCCGCCTCGGCCATCCGACCCATCCCCATCGCGGGCGCTGAAGGGCCCGCCTATCAACAGGAGCTTGATCGGACATGGTTAAGGCGGACTTAAACCGATCCGCGACTTTCGCCGCGTCGGAGCCCTGAGGCGGCCCTCGGGCCATCCGCACGCGCCGCGCACGCCGGCGACCGGCGCGCAGGTCTCGGTCCAGGCCCCCGGACCTTCGGGGTGAAGTCCCCGCGCCGAGTCCCGGCTCCTGGGTCCCGGCCGGGTCGCCCCACCGGCGCGTGGTGGGCGTCCCGCGTGCCGTAGCCGCCAGGCTCGCGCCCGAGATCCCGGAGCGCCGGCACCGCGGCCGCCGGACGGCTCAGGCCGGCCGCAGCTTCGCGAAGCGGTCCTGCAGGCGCCCGATCTGGGCCGGCCTCGGCGCGTCACCCGTCGCCGCGCGGATCGTCGGTCGGCCGTGTTGCCGGGCAAGCCGGTCCGGACCGGATCTCAGGCCGCTTCCGGGGCGGCGCCGACGATCTGGCGGGCCTGCAGCATGGTCATCGGCTCGCCGAAGGCCGGGCCCAGGGCGTACTCGCAGCCGAGCCCGGCGAGGGCCTGGGCGTCGGCCTCGGACTCGCAGCCCTCCGCCACGATGGCGAGGTTCAGCTCGCTCGCCATCCGCACGATCGAGCGCAGGATCGCGGTCTGCCCGGTGCCGATCTGGCGCACGAAGGTCGCGTCGACCTTGATCGTGTCGAACGGGAAGCGCTGCAGGTAGGAGAGGGCCGAGTAGCCGGTCCCGAAATCCGACAGGCACAGGCCCGCCCCGAGGTCGTGGATCCGCGCCAGCATCTGGGCGGCGTATTCCGGGTTCTCCATCACGAGGCTCTCGCTGAATTCCAGCTTGAGCGAGCCGGGCAGGGCCCCCGAGCGGGCCAGCACGGTCTTCACGTCGTGCAGGAGGTCGTGGCGCAGGAGCTGGCGCGAGGACAGGTTGCAGGCCGCGAAGATCGGCGGCTCGACCTCCAGGGAGCGCTGCCACGCCGCGAGTTCCAGGGCGGTGCGCTCCAGGGCGAAGATGCCGAGATTGACCACGAAGCCGCTCTCCTCGGCGAGCGGCAGGAAGGTCGAGGCGGGGATGCGCCCGAGCTTCGGATGGTCCCAGCGCAGCACGGTCTCGAACCCCGCCACGGTGCGGTCCTCGAGGCGCACCACCGGCAGGAACAGCACCCGCATCTCGTTGCGCTCGATCGCCTTGCGCAGGTCGCTCTCCAGCATCAGCCGGTCCGAGCGGTCGGTGCGCATGTGGGCGCGGAACACCTCGATCCGGTCGCCGCCGTTGCGCTTGGCCTGGATCATGGCGATCTCGGCGCTCTTGAACACCTCGTCGCGCTTCAGGTTGGCGCCCGCCTCGTAGAGCGCGAGCCCGATCGAGACGGTCAGGAAGATCTCCCGGTCCGCGTAGGTGATCGGCGTGGCGATCGCCCGGCGGATCATCTCGGCGAAGGCCAGGATCCGGTCGGGGTCGCGCTCGGAGAGGAGGATCACCGCGAACTCGTCGCCGGCGACCCGGGCCAGCGTGTCCTGCGGCCGCAGCAGGCGGCCGAGGCGCCGCGACAGGGTCAGCAGGATCGAGTCGCCCGCCGACAGGCCGATCGCGTCGTTGATGCCCTTGAACCGGTCGACGTCGAGGACGATCACGGTGGGCTTGAGGCGCTGGTCCTGGCCGGCGAAGGCGAGTGCCGCGTCGAGGCGGTCGCCGAACAGCTCGCGGTTCGGCAGGCCGGTCAGGCTGTCGTGCACGGCGTCGTGGAGCAGGCGCTCCTCGGCGGTCTTGATCTCGGTGACGTCCGCGATGGTGCCGACCACCCGGATCACCTCGCCGTCGGCGCCGATCACCGGCCGCGCCTTCAGCCGGTACCAGAAGAACGTGCCGGCCTCCGAGCGCAGGCGGAAATCGTGGACGATGCGCCCGCGCCGCTCCTCGATCACCGTGTCGAGGGCCGCCGAGTAGCGCTCCACGTCGAAGGGGTGGAGCGCGCCGAGCCAGTTGGTCGCCGGCCCCTCGAGGGTGCCGCGGGCGAGGCCGAGCTGGCCCTCGATCTCCGGGCCGACGAAGACCCGGTCGGCGGGCACGTCCCAGTCGAACACCACGTCGCCGGCGCCGGTCAGCGCCAGCGCGCGCCGCTCCGTGTCGGACACGAGGGCGTGGCTGAGGCCGCCCCCCGCGAAGGCGTGCTGGAGCACCGTGAAGCCGATCAGCATCACGATCAGCACGAGGCCGCCGATCAGGGCGGGCTGCACGAGGTCGCTGCCGATCTGGCCGGTGACCGCGAAGCCCGCCGCCGTGACCCAGACCACCAGAAGCAGCCAGGTCGGCACCAGCAGGATGGCGCGGTCGTAGCCGTTATGGGCGGCGAGGTAGACGATCAGCAGCAGGCCGATGCCGGCCACCGCGGCGATCGAGATCCGCGCCACGCCCGCCGCCACCGGCGGGTCGAACACCGCGAGCCCGACGAGGCCCGCCAGGAAGGCGAGCCAGAAGAACGCCACGTGGCTGTAGCGCACGTGCCAGCGGGCGAGGTTGAGATAGGCGAATAGGAAGACCAGCAGCGTCGCCCCGAGCACCGCCTCCGCGGAGGCCCGGTAGACCCGCTCGGCGAGCTCGGTGACCGGGAAGACCCGCTGCAGGAACCCGAAATCGATGCAGGCATAGGCCAGCACCGACCACGCGAGCGCGGCGGCGGCCGGGAAGATGATCGCGCCCTTGACCACGAACACGATGGTCAGGAACAGGGCGAGCAGGCCGCTGATCCCGATGATGATGCCCTTGTAGAGGGTCAGGCCGGCGGTCTTGCGCCGGTAGGCGTCCTGGTCCCAGAGGCGGAGCTGGGGGACGTTGGAGCCGCGCAGCTCGGCCACGTAGGTGACGGTGGCGCCGGGATCCAGCGTGATGGTGAACTGGTCGGCCTCCGGGTTCTCGTCCCGCTCGGGCCGGATGCCCTGGCTCGCCGTGATGGCGGCGATGCGCGAGCCGCCGAGATCGGGCCAGATCACCCCGGAATCGACCAGCCGGAAATGCGGGGCGACCAGGATGCGGTCGATCTGCTCGTCGGTGTCGTTGGTGAGCGCGAACACGATCCAGTCGGGCCGGGCGCCGGCGTCGCGCGCCTTGACGACGATGCGCCGGACGATGCCGTCCTTGCCGGGCGCCGTGGAGATCTGGATCAGGTCGCCGTCGGAGCGGTAGCGCTCGATCGCGGTCGTCAGGTCGATCACCGGCGCGTCGAGGGTGACGCGGACCGCCTCCACGGCCCGGGCGGGCGCGCTCGCGGCGAGCGTGAGCGCGAGGGCACCGACGAGACCGCCGACCAGGGTCAGGAGGAGGGCGAGGATGCGCAAGGGTGTCTTGACTTCCGGCCGTGCGAGCTTCGGCATCGGCCGCCCGGGCGGCCTCGATCGATAGGCGCGGGCCCGACCTGGGGCAAGGTCGCCCCGGGGCCGGTCCACCGCCCGCGGATCGCGCCCCTTTGCGGCCAAATCAAGTTGGGCGGGGCGGGGGCGGCCGTTCTGCCGCCCTCTCCGTCATCGCGAGCGCGGAGACGGCGTCGGTCTCAGGCGGCCCGGAGCGCGCCCGCGATCCTGTCGAGGGCGGGCAGCTTGCGGATCGGGCCGATTGCCGCCAGGGTCGGCGTGCCCTGCAGCATCGCGGCCGCCGCGGCCCGGACATCCGCCACCGTGACGGCGTCGACCTTGTCGATCACCTCCCCGGCGGGAATCACCCGGCCCCAGGCCAGGATCTGGCGGGCGTTGCGCTCGATGCGCCCGCCCGGCGTCTCCAGGGCGGAGAGCAGCGAGACCTTCAGCTGCGCCTTGGCGCGGGCGATCTCGGTGGCGTCGAGGTCCCGGGCCGCCCGGGCGGTGGCCGCCAGCGTCACGTCGACGAGTTCGGGCAGGTCCGCCCCGGCGGTGCCGGCGCCGATGCCGAACAGGCCGCAATCCGAGAACGGCCAGTGGAAGGCCTGGATCTCGTAGGCGAGGCCGCGGGTCTCGCGCACCTCCTGCCAGAGCCGCGAGGTCAGGCCGCCGCCCAGCACCTGCGCGAACATGTGGAGCGCGTAGTAGCGCTCGTCCCGGAAGGAGAGGCCCGGCAGGCCGATCACCACGTTGGCCTGCTCGAGCTTGCGCGGCATCCGCCGCTCGCCGCCGCCGTAGACGCCCGGCACGGAGGCGGGGGCGGTCTTGGCGGGGAGCGCGCCGAAATGGCGCTCGGCCGCCGCCACGATCGCCTCGTGGGCGACGGCGCCGGCGCCCGCCACGACGATGCGGTCCGGCGTGTACTCCCGGTCGAGATAGGCGCGGATCCCGGCCTCGTCGAAGCTCCGGATCGTCTCGGGCCGCCCGAGGATCGGCCGGCCGACCGGCTGGTCCGGGAAGGCGGCCTCCGTGAACGCGTCGTAGACCACGTCGTCGGGGGTGTCCTCGACGGCGGCGTATTCCTGCAGGATGACGCCCTTCTCCCGGGCGAGCTCGCCCGCGTCGAACACCGAGTCGGTGAGGATGTCGCCGATCACGTCGAGGGCGAGACCGGCATCCTCGCCGAGCACCCGGGCGGTGTAGCTCGTCCCCTCCGTGGAGGTCGCGGCGTTGATCTCGCCGCCGACATTCTCGATCTCTTCCGCGATCTTCTGCGCCGACCGGGTGCGGGTGCCCTTGAACGCCATGTGCTCGATGAGGTGGGACAGGCCCGCCTCGTCGGCCCGCTCGTTGCGCGAGCCGGCCCCGACCCAGACGCCCAGGCTGGCGGTGGCGACCCCGGGCATCGGCTCGGTCACCACCGTGACGCCGTTCGGAAGCCGCGTGGTGCGCAGGGACGGCGAGGCGGCGTGCGTTGAGAAATGCTGGTTCATCGACGGCTCGTCGCGGAGGGGGCCGGATGCGGCGCGGATCCCCTCTCCCGTGCGGGAGAGGGGGAGGGGCGCGTGACCCGCGCCAAGCTCACGCGCCCCTCGCGATGCGGGCGCGCTCGCGGATCAGCGCCTCCAGGGCGGCCTGGTCGTTGGCCACCCGGGTCAGGCGCTCGGGCCGGTCCATCAGGTCGGCGAGGTGCGGGGGCAGGGCGGGGCGCAGGCCGCCCGTGGCCCTGGCGACCGCGTCCGGGAATTTCGCGGGATGCGCGGTGGCCAGCGCCACCACCGGGGTCGCCGGATCCTGCTCCAGGAGGCGGCGCCCGGCGCGCACGCCGATGGCGCTGTGGGGATCGAGCACCACGCCGGTGGCGGCCTGGGTCAGGGCGATCTCCGCCATGACGTCGGGCTCCGGCACCGCGACGGCGTCGAACTCGGACCGGACCGTGGCCAGCACCTCGGGGCTCAGCGAGAAGCCGCCGGACTGCTTCAGCCCGGCCATCAGCCGCGACAGGGACGAGGCGTCGCGCCCGAGCGCCTCGAACAGCAGACGCTCGAAATTCGAGGAAATCTGGATGTCCATGGAGGGGGAGGTGGTGGGGGCCACGCCGCGCAGCTCGTAGGCGCCGTGCTCCAGGGTGCGCACCAGGATGTCGTTGGCGTTGGTGCCGATCATCAGCCGCCCGACCGGCAGGCCCATCTGCTTGGCGACCCAGCCGGCGAGCACGTCGCCGAAATTGCCGGTCGGCACCGCGAAGGAGACCGGCCGGTGGGGCGCGCCCAGCGCCACCGCGCTGGTGAAGTAGTAGACCGCCTGCGCGGCGACCCGGGCCCAGTTGATCGAGTTGACCCCCGACAGCCGCACCGCATCGGCGAAATCGGCGTGCTGGAACAGGGCTTTGACGAGGTTCTGGCAATCGTCGAACGTGCCGTCGACGGCCAGCGCGTGGACGTTCTGCGCCGGCACCGAGGTCATCTGCCGCCGCTGCACCTCCGAGACGCGCCCGTGCGGGTAGAGGATGAACACGTCGACCCGGTCGAGGCCGCCGAAGGCCTCCACGGCGGCCGAGCCGGTGTCGCCCGAGGTCGCGCCCACGATGGTGGCGCGGGCGCCGCGCTCGGCCAGGACGTGGTCCATCAGCCGCCCGAGCAGCTGCATCGCCACGTCCTTGAAGGCGAGCGTCGGCCCGTGGAAGAGTTCCAGCAGGAACAGGTTGTCGTCGAGCTGGGTCAGGGGGCAGACCGCCGGGTGGCGGAACGTCGCGTAGGCGGCGTCGATCATCCGGTCGAGGTCCGGCCCGGCGATGTCGCCGTCGATCAGCGGGCGCAGCACCCGCTTGGCGGCCTCCGCGTAGGGCCGGCCCGCCAGGGCGGCGATCTCCGAATGGCCGATCTGCGGCCAGGTCTGCGGCACGTAGAGCCCGCCGTCGCGGGCGAGGCCCGCCAGGAGCGCGTCCGAGAACGAGAGCGGCGCGGCCTCGCCGCGAGTCGAGACGTGGAGCACAGGGTCCTCCGAGGGAAGGCGCCCCCTCTACACGATGCGGGCGGACCTGTCGAAAGCCCTGAATGCGTCGCCGGGACACGGGCCCGGGACCGGTCCGCGCACGGGACGGAGCCGGCGGTTTAACCGGGGCTGAACGGGCCGGTTCAGGGCCGGTTGCCCGGCCGCGTCCTAGAGCCGGACCGCCCCGCTGCCCCCGAGCTGCCGGGCGGATCCCGTCTCGGAGAGAGCCGACATGACCCGAATCATCGCCCTCGCGGGCGTCGCGGCGCTGCTGTCCGGCACCGTCGCCCTCGCGCAGACCCCGCCGCCGCCGCCCAGCGGCCCGAGGCCCGGCCCCGAGGCCGGCGCGCCGCTCCCGCCGCCGCCGCCCGGCGAGCCGCGGCGCGCGCGCGGCCCCGACGGTCCGCCGCCGCCACCGCCGCCGCCGTCGCGGGCCGCCCACATCGTGCTGGAGCGCGGCGACGCGCGGGTCGACGTGAGATGCGCCGACGACGACACGACCAAGGCCTGCGCCGACGTCACCCTGCAGATGCTCGAGAAGCTCGCGACCTTCCGGCCCTGAGCCCCCCTCCCGCGCCCGCTGCACCGGCGGCGGGCGCCCCCCGGGGGCGCCCTCAGGCGCGCGTGCCGGGCGCCCTGGTCAGGCGGCAGCCGGTGATGCGCCACTGCCCGTCCGCGTCGCGGGCGAGGCTGTACTCGGCCGTCCAGTCGACGCCGTACTCGTCCTGGATCGCCACCGACTGGACCACGCCCGCCGCGTCCGTGTCCCGCGCCTCGCCGAACACGAAGCTGCGGTGACGGTAGACCGGACGGTACTGGTTCCGGACCATGCCGATGAACAGGTCGGCATTCGGGAACAGCTCCCGGATCCCCGGCGCGGCCTGCTCGTAGGCGGTCTGCGCGTCGTCGCGGCCGAGCGCCTGCGCCTGCTTGGCGATGACCGCCCGGGCCGCCGCGCGCCCCGCCTCGTCGGCCGCCGCCGGCCCCGCGAGGCCCAGGACGAGGAGCAGGACGGACCAGGCGCGCATCGCTGTCACTCCGGCAGAGTCGGACCGAGATCCGTCATCGTCCCATGAAGATGGTCTCCGCCGCGCCCACGACAATGTCGGCCGCGGTGCCGACGATGATCGCCGCGCCGTCGCCGGTCACCGGGCCGCGCGGAAGCGCGTCCCGGCGGGCAAGCGCGGCCGGTCGGGAAGCGCGCACGGGTTGGGCAGACATCGCGCCCTGGTTGTGCAAGTCGCTGGAAAGATGGGCATTTTCGCACCCGTCGGGCGCCGCGGGTTTGACCCTCCGCCGCGGTTTTGCGAGCCTCCGTGGGCCGACTCGGTTCCGGCGGGGAACCGACCGGGCGGAGCGCGGGACGATGATGCGAAGCCACGCGGACGACAGCGCCGAGGCCCGTCCGGCGCCGGCCATGAGCGTCGGGGTGTTCATCCCGATCGGCAACAACGGCTGGCTGCTGTCGGAGAACGCCCCGCAGTACCGCCCGAGCTTCGCGCTCAACAAGGCGATCACCCTGAAGGCGGAGGGCTACGGGCTCGACTTCGCCCTGTCGATGATCAAGCTCCGCGGCTTCGGCGGCAAGACCGAGTTCTGGGACCACAACCTCGAATCCTTCACCCTGATGGCGGGGCTCGCCGCCGTCACCACCCGGATCCGGCTGTTCGCCACCGCGGCGACCCTGTGCCTGCCCCCCGCCATCGTGGCCCGCATGGCGGCGACCATCGACTCGATCTCCGACGGGCGCTTCGGCCTGAACCTCGTCACCGGCTGGCAGAAGCCGGAATACGACCAGATGGGCCTGTGGCCGGGCGACGCGCATTTTGCCAATCGCTACGATTACCTGGCCGAGTACGCGCAGATCCTGCGCGACCTGTGGGAGACGGGCGCCAGCGACCGCAAGGGCGCGTATTTCCAGATGAACGATTGCCGGCTGAGCCCCCGGCCGCAGGCGCCGGTGAAGATCATCTGCGCCGGCCAGAGCGGCGCCGGGCTGGCCTTCACGGCCCAGTACGCCGACTACAATTTCTGCCTGGGCAAGGGGCTCAACACGCCGACCGCCTTCGCGCCCGTGGTCGAGAAGCTCGCCGAGGCCAGCGCGCGGACCGGGCGGCGGGTGACCGCCTTCGCGCTGTTCATGATCATCGCCGACGAGACCGACGACGCCGCCATGGCGACCTGGGCGCACTACAGGGCGGGCGCGGATGCCGAGGCGATCGCGTGGCTCGGCGCGCAGGGCGCGGCCGACACCAGGTCCGGCAGCGACACCAACGTGCGCCAGCTCGCCGACCCGGCCTCGGCGGTGAACCTCAACATGGGCACCCTGGTGGGCAGCTACGCCAGCGTGGCCGCGATGCTCGACGCCGTCATGACCATCGACGGGGTGGAGGGCGTGCTGCTGGTCTTCGACGATTTCCTCAAGGGCCTCGACGCCTTCGGGACCCGGATCCAGCCCCTGATGCGGTCGCGCCGGCACGTGACGGCGGCAGCTCTGCCCGAGGTCGCCTGATGGACCGCCCGACGACCTATCCGATGGACCAGCCCGCCGGCTTCCGCGACGCCCAGGGTCGGCACGGCGGCGTCGTCCTGCCGGCCCGCCCGGAGCCGATCGCCCTCGATCCCGCGACCACGTTCCTCATCGTCGTGGACGTCCAGAACGCCTACGCGAGCCCGGGCGGCTACCTCGACCGGGCCGGCTTCGACGTCTCGGGCACCGGCCCGGTGATCGCCCGGATCGCCCGGGCGGTGGCGGCGGCGCGCGCCGCCGGCATCCCGGTCCTGTGGTTCCAGAACGGCTGGGACGCCGCCTATGTCGAGGCCGGCGGCCCGGGCTCGCCGAACTGGCACAAATCCAACGCCCTCAAGACCATGCGTCGGAATCCTGAAGCGAACACGCAGCTCCTCGCCAAGGGATCCTGGGACTACGCGCTGGTGGATGCCCTGATGCCGGAGCCCGGCGACATCGTGATGGGCAAGCCCCGCTACAGCGGCTTCTACAACACGCCCCTCGACAGCACCCTGCGGGCCCGGGGCGTGACCACGCTGGTCTTCACCGGCATCGCCACCAACGTCTGCGTCGAGTCGACCCTGCGGGACGGGTTCCACCGGGAGTATTTCGGGATCGTGCTGGCCGACGCCACGCACCAGGCCGGACCGGAGAGCCTGCACCGCGCGGCGCTCGCCAATATCGAGACCTTCTTCGGCTGGGTCTCGGACGTCGCCGCCTTCGAGTCCGCCCTCGGGGTGCCCTCGCGCGCCCCGGTCGGCGCCGATCTGGCCGGATAAGTGCATCGCCCGCCCGGCCGGTGACCGGCAGGGTGCGCGAGGACCGCCGCGACGCGGCCCTCCGCGCGGCCTGCCCGGCCCGGCCGTCAGGTCGAGCGCGGGAGGCGCGGGGAATGCCCAAGCAGGTCGTGATACCGCCGGGAACCGGCAAGCCGCTGGCCCCCTACGTGCCGGGCACGCTGGCCGACGGGGTCCTGTACGTCTCGGGCACGCTGCCGCTGGACGCGGAGGCCAACGTGGTCCATGTCGGCGACGCGGCGGCCCAGACCCGCCACGTGCTGGAGACCATCAAGGGCGTGGTCGAGGCCGCGGGCGGCACGATGGACGACGTCACCTTCAACCACGTCTTCCTGGCGGACTGGGCCGACTACGCGGCGATCAACGCCGTCTACGCCGAGTATTTCCCGGGCGAGAAGCCCGCGCGCTACTGCATCCAGTGCGGCCTCGTGAAGCCCGAGGCCCGCGTGGAGATCGCCGCGATCGCCCATATCGGCCGCTGATGGGCCCGCTCCACCACGCTGTGGCGGGCCCGGCGGGCGGTCGGCCGGTGCTGCTCTCGCCGGGGCTCGGCGGCGCGGCGGGCTACTTCGCGCCGCAGATGGCGGCCCTGACCGCGCGGTTCCGGGTCGTCACCTACGACCATCGCGGCACCGGGCGCTCGCCCGGCCGGCTCGCGTCGGACCACGACGTCCCCGCCATGGCGCGGGACGCGCGCGCGGTGCTGGACGCGGCCGGGATCGAGCGGGCCGACGTGGTCGGCCACGCGCTGGGCGGTCTGATCGCCCTCCAGATGGCTTTGGACGCGCCCGACCGGGTCGGGCGGGTCGTGGTGATCAACGGCTGGGACGCCCTGGACCCGGCCACGCGCCGCTGCTTCGCGGCCCGCCGGGCGATCCTGGCCGGGGGCGGACCGGAGGCCTTCGTGCGGGCGCAGGCGATCTTCCTGTACCCGGCGGCGTGGCTCTCCGCGCAGGCCGAGCGGGTCGAGGCCGACGAGGCGCAGGCCCTGGCGCATTTTCCCGGCGCCGAGACCGTGCTGACGCGCATCGCCGCCCTGGAGGGCTTCGCCATCGCCGACCGCCTCGGAGCGATCGGCCACGAGACCCTGGTGATGGCCGCCCGGGACGACGTGCTGGTGCCCTACACCCGGTCCGAGCGGCTGGCGGCGGCGCTGCCCAACGCCCGGCTCGCCCTCGCCCCGGAGGGCGGCCACGCCCACAGCGTCACCCGGCCCGAGGCCTTCAACCGGGCGCTCCTGGACTTCCTGGACCGGGACTGAGAGCCCGCTACGCCCGCAGCGCGATCATCGGCAGCACCACCGCGTCGAGGGCGGCGGCCAGCACCGGGAGCAGGGCCGGCCAGCGCAGGGTCGCCGCGGTGCCGATCTGCCCCCGGGCGAAGGCCAGGATCAGCATCGGCACCAGCGGCAGCAGATCCCGGACCTGCAACCCGCCGTGGCCGGCCGCCGGGGCGAGGGCCTGCGCCAGCACCGTCAGCCAGAGGCCGAGCAGCGCGCCTCCCGAGAGCCACAGCCGCTCCGCGAGCGGGGGAAGGGGCCCCCGCCGCAGCGCGAAGGGCGGCACCAGCAGCGCGGCGGCCCAGAGCGCGTAGAGGATCCCGGGCAGCGGGACGGGCAGGGACCCGAATCCGTCCCCCGCGCCGGCGGGGTGCGGCAGTCCGAGGCTCGCGGCCGGGAGGGCCGGCAGCAGGGCGAACACGGCGAGCGGCAGCCGGTCCCGGCAGGCGCGGGCCAGCCGCCCCGGAGGTGGGAACGGCACCAGCAGCATCCCCGCGAGCGGCGCGCAGGCCGGCCGCGCCAGCACCACCAGGCCGATCGCCAGCGCCGCTCCGGCGCGGCGCGCCGATCTGCGCCGGCCCGTCATCGGCCGGGGGCTGAGCAGCGCGGCCGCGAGCGCCGCCAGCGCCAGGACGGGCCCGTCCGGGCCGGAGGCGGCCGCGAGCGAGGCCGGGCAGCACAGCAGCGCGAACAGCGCGGCCCGTCCCCGGGTCGCCAGGGCCAGGGCGGCGAGCCCCAGACTCAGGAACGCCGCGATGCGGGCGAAGGCGAGGGCGAGGGCGGCCGGCTCGCCGGGCAGGCCGATCCAGGCCAGCGCGAGGCAGGCCGGGAGGCCGAGGCCCAGGAAGGCGCGGGCCCAGAACCGGCCGCCGCCGGTGACCGGCAGGTTCACGGCCGCATCCCGGGGGCCGCCGCGGCCCCGGCGGGGTCGACCGGGCGGCCGGCCTCCGCGCCGAGGGCGCGCGGCATCGCCATCCCGCTCAAGCCGCGCGCCGCGCGCGCGCGGCGCGCAGGAGGTCCGGCATGAGCCCCGGCAGCGCCGCGGCCAGGAGGCCCGCCGCCCGCAGGACCTCCGCGGCCTCCCGGGGGGAGCGACGGGCGAGGGCCAGGGCGAGCCGCAGGGGCACCTGCGCGCCGAAGCTCGCCGCCGCCAGGGCGAGGGCCGTCCCGGCGCCGTGGTGCTTGCCGGCATAGAGGATCTGGCTGCGCAGGAAGTAGAACAGCCGCCGCGCCCGCACCTGCCGGGTCGTGCCCTGGCCGACATGGTGGGCGACCGCCCCGGCCACGTGCCGCACCGCGAAGCCCGCCGCCCGGGCCCGGGCGCAGAGGTCGGCATCCTCCCAGTAGACGAAGAAGCGCGGGTCGAACCCGCCGAGCGCCCGGAACAGGTCGCGGCGGATCATCAGGAAGGCGCCCATCACCTGGTCGACGGCGCGGTCCTCCGCGTGGTCCCATTCGCGCAGGAAGTGCGGCCGCACGAGGCCCAGGCGGTCCAGCGCCAGGGCGCGGCCGACGAGGCCCAGCGCCGAGGGCGCCCGCGCGCAGGAGCGCGCGGTCCGCCCGTCCGGATAGACGAGCCGCGCGCCGACGATCCCGGTCCGCCGATCGGCCGTCAGGGCGGCCAGAGCCACGCCGAGCGCGTCGGGCGCGACCTGCGTGTCCGGGTTCAGGAACAGGATCGCGGGGGCGTCGCCGGCGGCGGCGCCCTGGTCGCAGGCCCGGCCGAAGCCGAGATTCGCGGCGTTCTGGATCAGCCGGAGCGGGCGGGGCAGGGCGGGCAGGGTCTCGGCGGAGCCGTCCGTGGAGGCGTTGTCCACCACGGTGACCTGCACGGCCGCGGCGTCCCGCGCGGCCGCGAGGCTCGCGAGGCAGGCGCGCAGCAGCGAGCCGCCGTTCCAGTTGACGATCACCACGTCGAGGGCAGGGCGGTCGGTCACGGCAGGTCCCGGGGCGGCCCGAGGCGGCCGAGGGCGCCGTCGCGGGCGGCCGCGAGGAGCCTGAGCAGCACGGCGGGCCGCCAGCCCGAATCCGCCCAGTACAGCCCGGCCTGGAGCGGCAGGTAGGCGGCCTGGGCGAGCTTCCAGCGCAGCGGCACGTGCGGCAGCCGCCACGCGTAGATCGCGTTGCGCAGGTAGGTCGCCATGCGGAACAGGGGCTGGCGCGGCATCGTGATCCCGAAGGCCCGGACCGTCCCGCCGCCGACGCGGTGCGGGATCGCGACGGCGTCGGTCTGGTAGCAGCCGTAGCCGAGGCTCCAGGCACGGAAGCACCATTCGAGCTCGACCCCGTCGATGAAGAAGTCGCCGCGGAAGGGCCCGACCCGCGCGAAGGCGTCGAGGTCGATGAGCGAGCCCGAGGTCGCCAGGAACTGCACCGGGGCGAGGTCGTCGCGTGCCGGCGCGCCGGGACGCGGCGGGTAGGCGGGCGCCTTGTGGCCCGGTGCCGGCGCCGGGACCGGGCCGACCACCGCCGCCGGGATCCCGGCCTCCCGCAGCCGGTCCCGCGCCGTCAGCAGCGCGGCGGCGAGATCCGCGGGCGGCTCGGCGTCCTGGTCGAGAAGGAGCAGGGTTCCGGCCCCCGCGGCGCGGGCGGAAGCGGCGATCCGGTTGAGCGCCTCGGCGATGCCGAGATTCGCGCCCTCCGACAGCAGGGTCACGCCGGACCGGGCGAGTTGATCGGCCGCCCCGGCCGGGAGGCCGCCGTTGTCGAAGGCGATCACCGCGGCGTATCCGGCCGAGGCCAGGGCCCGGACGCGCGCCAGCTGGTCCGGCCGCGGCCGGAACAGGGTGATCCCGAGGACGAGGCGGCCGGGCCGCGGATCGGGCACCGGCCGTGCCCCGGTAAAGGGTCCGGCAAAGGCCCCGGCGACGGTCGCGGGACGGCCCGTCACGCCCGCTCCACCGCGGCGGTCGCCGCCTCCAGCGCGGCCGTGATGGCGGCGGCCTGCTCGGCGCTGAGCGGGCCGCGGGCGAGCCGCATCTGCAGGGCGAGCTTCAGGCCCTCCTTGGCGCGCACGACCGAGGGCGGGGGACCGTCGCCCCGGGCGGCCTCGGCCTCCGCCATCCGGGCGAGGATCGCCTCGAGAATCGGGCGGTTGCCGTCCAGGAAGGCTTGCCCCTCCGGCGTGATCGTGTGCAGCCGCTTGGTGCCCTCCCCAGGGGTCACCGTGACGTGGCCGAGTTCCTCCAGGAGAGTGAGCGTCGGGTAGACGGTTCCGGGGCTCGGGCTGTAGGCGCCGCCGACCCGCTCCTCGATCGCCTTGATGATCTCGTAGCCGTGGCGGGGCTTCTCGGCGATCAGGTGGAGGATGACGAGGCGCAGGTCGCCGTGGGCGAAGAAGCGCGCGAGGTCGCCGCGGCCGCCGCGGCCGAACATCCGGCGCTCGCCGGGCCCGCGACCCGGGTGGCCGTGGGGCCCGTGCCGTCCGCGTGGATCGCCGCCCATCGGGCCGCGATGGGCGCGGACGCGGAAGGCGTCGAAGGGATCGGCGCGGAGGAAGGCCGAGAGACGGGGATGCATGGATTCGACTCGATTTCGATATGACTAATTTTCAGATATATCGAAATACCGTCGGCTGCAAGGCCGTCGCGCCCGTCGCGCGGCGCGGCCTCCGATGCGGCGTCCGATGCGGCCTCCGGCGCCAGCGCCGATGGGGCCCCACGGTTTACGGCCTCGGCCGGTTCCGTTAGTGCGACGGGTGTCCGACAGGACGATCGTTCCCGCGCCGCCTCGCGCCTCCGACGCTGCCCGCCAGCTGCCGCCCATGACCCGATCAGAGCCCCGCGCCCCGACCGCGCCCGCTTGGCGGGCGGCCGACGGATCCCGCGCCCCGTGACGGCCCGCGGCGAACGCCCCACCGCAGAGTCCTGAGATGCGCCGCGGCTCCGACGGGACCGGCCGGATCTCGGCCCTGACGCGGATGCGACGCCGCCTCGGTCGGCTGCGCGACCCGCTGGCCACGCCGTCGGCGCTGCACCGCCGCTGGGCGGGCGCGGCGGCCGGCGCGGACCTGGAGGCGCGCCTGATCGCCGTCCTGTCCCCGCACGTCGACGCGGCGTTCTACGCGAGCTGGTACGGGATCGCGGCCGACCCGGTGCGCGACTACCTCGTCCACGGCTGGCGCGCGGGCCGCGACCCGCGCCCCGACTTCGACTCCGCCGCCTACCTCGCCGCCCATCCCCACATCGCCCGCGCCGGCATCAACCCGCTCCTGCACGCCCTCGCGCGCCGGCGCGGCGGGGCGGGCGGGGAGGGGGAGGCGGCCGCCCTGCCGAGGCCCGACACGGCCGAGGCCCACCGCCTCGCCCGCCGCCTCGTCGACGGCGCCTTCTACCTCGCCGGCAATCCCGACCTCGCCGCCGCCGGCGTCGACCCGGTCGACCACTACATGGCCTCGGGCTGGCGCG